>Ga0209700_100258_pt1 | contig 92531 bp, 46 predicted proteins | sample SiratroredBW_FD_187528 | JGI IMG/M metagenome (GOLD analysis project Ga0209700, IMG submission 187528) | Root nodule microbial communities of legume samples collected from California, USA - Siratro red BW (SPAdes) (version 2) | ecosystem: Host-associated > Plants > Roots > Nodule | place: USA...
ATTTAAATATTATATATATATATATATATATATATATATATATATATATATATATCAATTCTAATAATTGGCAGAAGGAGAGGAATGTTCACTTAACAAGGTTAAAGATTACTCTAACAAATAAATATCCTATCAGTCTGACAGAAATAATAACAATAATTTAAAGTAGAAAAAAAAAAACACTTTATTATAGGAACACACTCAACAGAGGCAAAATGCTCACCAGATACCAAGGAACCTCTTTACTCATTGATAGCATCAAAGCAGAATCTTGTATCCAGGAACCAGCATCATTGTGTTTAAGAAAATGTTGCTCTGCCTAAAAGAAAAAATGTAAACATTTTCAATATTAAACACAGAGGAGTAAGATGGCATAAGCAATGCCCTTATAAAATGGAGATATTCATGGTTTACGTATACGTACTGTTTCTTCAACTATTACACCTCTTAAACCACTGAACTCGCAGTTAATTGGGGTTTCAGAGCCAACTCTTCCAGAAATTGTAACAATCAAGGGTAATATTTCGGCATCTAACAGTTGAGCTGAAAAGTGAGGAGTCCCACGCATGATCAGAAACCATAACATCACAAATTATCTAGTAAACTCTAATGCAATGAAAGAACATCTAACCTTATCTATTCTGCAACAAAGAAATGTAAATCGATTTTGCTTTTAATACCAAATACTAATTGGAATACATATCAAGGAGGACAGTATCATATGGATTGTGTCTCAAGCATAAAATGAATTTGAAATAAGAAACTCATTGTTTCCAAAATGACAACTAAAAAGTATCCCGCAACAAACACCAAAGCAAGAAGGATTAACGTATCATGACAAAAGATTATCAGTTAGCCAAATAAGGCCAATCTAAAGCAACTAACACTTTCCTATGCTATAATACCATCAACTTGCATGGAATTCACCTAACACTTGTACAGAGTCATCTATAGCTTTCTTCAACCAGTTTAACTACCAATTTACTAATAGCACCACAAGATATTTGAAACAACTCTATTATAATTTAGGTTTTGTCCTAACTAAACTTCTAAAGCTAACTCATGAGAAAGTTGTTTCATACTTAGACACGCTATTTTGGCCATATTACTAATTAATATAGCAAAAGGTTTGCAAATATGAACAGCAGTGTATGATCCAATAACAACCCCATAATGGATATCCCGATAAGCATAACAATAAACACTAAAGATCGGCTTTGAAATCATCTCAAAATTTGAGTTTAAATCAAACTCAACCCCAAGACCTAATTCATGCAATGAGGGTTACCCGGCACTTGTATGCACTGTTTTGGTCATGCCATTTGTAAAAGTGGGATATCCAACAAAACCCAATGGTCATTGGCAAACAAACATTAAATTTATGACACCACAAGTAGCATGCATTTAACGATCAGTGACTCAGATAATGTTATTCAAAGCAACAACAAACACAATGTAAACTTGCACAGGTATAGAATAAACCAAATATGCGGACAATAGAGGATTAAGTTCCCGAAAAGGACACAAACCCAGTTCCTTCAACTGATTGACCCTCGTAACGGATTTAAGAATTTCCGCATCCCTGTCACAAAAAAAAGGAAGCTTTATACGTATTGTTCCAGAACGGCAGAACGCAAACGCGATTCAATTTAAAGTGGAAGCAATGGATGTTACCTGCCACTGCTTCTGCCCAGAAGATAAAGAGCAGCAGCACTCAAACAGCAACTGAGGCCACCCCAAGGAATCATCTTCGTCCTTCCAACACTAAGTGTCCAAACCCATTGCTTCAATTGAAAAGGGAATTGGGGTTGGGAAATGAATACGTGATTTGATTGTGTATTGGGCTGCAAAAAAAGTTGCTTTTTTAATTTGCTGGAGAGAAAAATGAATTGGAGAAAAATGAGAGAATTGGAATTGGATTCAAGGAGTAAAGTGAAGGAAAGGGCAAAAGAAAGAAGAGGACAGTGTTGTTCCTGCGTGCTATGGGTTCCTTCCTTTCCTACCTCACAAAATCAAAAACATTCCTTGTGTCAAAATATTCTAAAAAAATATTAAATTTAATCAATTAATCCCTTAAAATGCTAATTATTAATAAAATTGATAATTATTTGGTATTAAAAAAATTGTACAAGGCATTGATTATTAGTTTTATTTTTAAATAGAGTTATTTTTCATATAAGTGAATATATTTATAAAATTATTAGTATTTCACATTTTTAGTGAGAAAATTATTCAGATAATTATTTTAAGTTTTTTTAAACAAAATTTAAACTTATGATATTGTTAACTGTTTCAATTTTTCATATGTATTAATTATTTGTTTTTTTATATGAACTACCTAAGACAGTCACAAAACAGATATTAGAGGCAATATATATATATATATATATATATATATATATATATATATATATATATATATATATATATATATAAGTTAACATAATTCATAGGGGCATATAATTTTTTTTCCACTTGGAAACTTCATTCATAGGTGTTTTATAACCTTCTTGTAGAAAATGTATGGAGAAATATAGTGCCACAATTGCATGAGTGAACAGTGTTACCGACTTAAATATGTGCGGATACAATATTTCACAAAATATTTATTTATCCATACATGTCAACATATACAGCTGTATACCTTTCTCTTTTTCTATTTGTCATTTCAAAACAATATTATTCTTATTATTATTATTCACTTTTTGCTTTATTAAAAGTTAACATAACATTAACTATAACTTCCATTTTAAAAATTTCACATGTATCTTATAAATAAGAAAGAGCATAATAAGATCATAAACAAATACAAAGTGAAAGAATATAGGTATATATAGAAGTTACTATAGATGTTGCATAAAAAAGTTATAGATATAGATACAATTAATTTGTAAAAAATAAGACAATAAACAAATTATTTTTGATACATTAGTTGACTGCCAAAACTTATTTTAGAGTCCATAATTAGAATCTAGCAGTATTAGAAAAAACTTCACTGTCACGTACTCATTAATTTGCATATAAGCATCTTTACACTGACATTATATTAATATTAAAATTAATCAGTTAAATTTAAAAGAAAAAGAAAAAACGCATTAATGAAGACATTGAAAATGTCTTTTAAGAATAAATTGTTGGGCATCATGTGTTGAATTTATAATAACTATTTTAAATAACTAATTAAGATCAATATTATTTAATTGAGAGTATAAAATAGCAATACATAAAAAATGAGACAACATTTTCGCTATCAAAACAAAATGTAATGAGATATGCTTTGAATACAGAAATTAATTTCTCTTTAACATCAATGCCACCAGAATGTTAAACAATCAATGTTACTCTTAAATACTAGATTTTAGCAGTTAAAAAAACCAAAATTTTCTGTGTTTTAGTTTATTGAAGACTACTGCTATATATGTGATGAACGTTAGTGGGACCAGCATTACAGCATGAGTTAAATGGCGATGTACTATGATGTCTTCTTTCAGGGTAAATTACTAAACATTGGTAATTCAGTATATTCATATTTAACTGTGCACATAATGACTTTTGCAGAATAAGACAGTGGGAGCTGAAATACTTTTGCAGAGATATTCCATGCAAAGATACATGCATCATTTGGTAGCCGTGATATATAACCTGAACAATTTCACCAAAACAATGTTTCATTGCAAAATTTCACATTACACTTTACAATTTGTCTTACCGCCCAAATACCAAGCAAACAAGTACGTTGCTTGCTTTGGTTGATGAAACAAGATATATTCCTTACCGAAAGTACAGCATCCAAGTGCTGATCAAGCCAATATTCCACACTCATGTGCTTCCAAGATCAAGCAAAGGTTCATTTCATTTGGTTTGAAACCAAGATTGCGTTTTGCTATCATGTCTCCAAAAGCCTTGGCCATGGACATCCAACTGATCAGGTATAGTGATTGTTCCGATATGTGGGAATGTGACACTTGCAGCACCTCAATTTCGATGTGATCATTTCTTCAGTGATAGTAGTACTCAAGCAAGCCTTAGAACTGCCACTGCCAGCAATGCGGCGGATCTGAAGTATATTTCTCTTAGGCTCTTGTCGACCTTTCGAATTATTTCCTCATCTTTCAGTCTTGGCTTTCCAGCATTCTTGTTGATGCCAACAATGGTATCCCTTAGCTTATTAACTGCCCAAGAAAGCCAAACCAGCCCAACTCCGAACCCTGTGTTGAGGAGCTTAGAAGCACAAAAGGGAATCCCCCTTCCACAGGCAAGCTTATAGATCACAGATAGCAGGACAGCAAGACCAGTACCAGCAATGCCAACAGAAAATTGTGTAAGGAGCTCAGGAAGTACAGGGCCAGATTTCTTGAGGGAGAGAATTGCTGTTTTGCGGTGTTGCCTCTTATCAACCATTAAGGACAGAAGGCTCTCACATGCATGCAAGTAGTTCTTCTTGAAGAGATCCCTCTCTCTGGCTACTTTCTTGCTCTTCTTTTGTGAAGGCTTGACTTTAACTTTCTCAGGACTTTTAAGCAAAAGAAAAACAACGTAATACGTTTGAGTAAGACTATCCAATAATGCAGCTAAACTATAGAACTCAATTCCTCTGTCATGATCTTGAAAAATTACATAAGTCTATATGCATTAAAAGAAGTTTTACAAGAAGATAATTCTCCCTTGTCAGACTCCTATTGGAAAAATCAGTTTGTGGACTGGATTGTCATGATCCACATAGGTTATAGCATGGGGGAAACCAAATGCATAACAGAGATGAAATGAAAAGCCCTCAGACCAATGTTGCATTTGTTTTATAGAGAACAGAATGATTATGAACTATTGTATGAACAAAAGTAACTCCTACACAGGTATATCTTGCATATCTCAAAGTCAGGAGGAAAGAGGCTAGTTTTCAGGGAACATATTTTGCATACCTGCTCAAAGGAACAGTCAATGTAGAATGAATATCCAACGAGGAGGAAAGACTTCTTACTTCTACTTCATTGATACTCATCCTGCACATAGAAATTGACAGTAAAAGGCAAACAAAAATAGATTGTTAAATATGGAGAGTTAAAAGTTCATTACAAAAGTAATTTAATAGAAGCATCAAAAGTTTGAAAAATTAGTTGATTCAAGGAATCACTATGCACAAACTAGTAAAGCAAATAATTTAACTTCAGTAACTAATATTAATTATCATATATTTATTTATTGATTTTGCATTTGTTGCAGAATTAGAAGACAAAAATAGTACTGTTTATTTTAGAAGAGCTTATTTCAGAGAAATAATTTGTTTTTCTTAGTTTCTGAAAACGTCATCTATAATAAAAAGGACTATATCTCAAAAATTAACAGTTAGCTTATGTACATTAATTAAATTAGTATAAATAAACAATTTAAAACATACATACACATGCGCTCACATACACACAAGTGGAGGGAACAAGTGAAGAAGGAAGTTTGTCTTCACATTGACCAAAAATTCAACTAACTTATATGAAAGCATCCCAAACTTATAGCAGTCCATCCAATAAAATTGAAAAATATAAGTTATGGTAAGTAATTCTTCGTGGTGCTAGAAATATGTACTTCATTAAGAACAAAATTTATGGGCTTTTGTTTTTGTTTTCCAATCCAAATTTGAATTTCACCTTCGAAACCATGTCAGCCATTACTACATGAATTAACAAATTGAAACTAATTTTAATTAGAGAATATCAAAACTACAGAGAGGCCTACAACTTAATCTCAACCATACATTAACCATGCCAGATACACAAGGTAATCCACTGTCAATTTAGCACATCTATGGATTAAATTCTTCAATTAGTTTTCATGAATGCAAAACAACAGAGTCAACAATGTCAAGGCTAAATCATGCAAATTGCAAATTTTCCAGTATCTTCCAATACATCAGAGAAGAGACACATTTAAAAACATATATTTTCCAAGCTTTTAATTTTGACATCGAAAATCTAATTAAATCTTACTTAATCCATAGATCAAGAGTCTCTACAAACAAAAAAAGTTGATTAATCTGTTTTACTATAAAAATGTAATTCTAAGTAACCAGAAGATTTAGAATTCCATGTGATCAATTTGAATCTTAAACAGCTCCAAATAATATGTATACCTGCTGAAATGTGGGACAAGCATAAATTGTTTTTCACCCTTCCGTAATAAGTACGATTCAGCAACTACAGAAAGAAGATCTTTCATCTCAATTGCAGTACCCATAAAAGTGACTTGCCCATCAGGATGAACTGTAACCTTTGAACTAAAAGCCGAATCTTGAAAAATATCTAGCAAAAGCTTCGGGATAAAGAACTTGCTTTTTGGGATAATAGGTGTCAAATGTTTTTGAGATTCATCAATGCCTGATAATTGCAAATCCACCAAGTCAGACAACAAAGATATATGTACTCCACCTATCCCAGCTTCAGCACTCTCAGATATGATGCACTGCAAAATTTTATCCTGCTGAGTGCATTGTTCAACGATGCCAAAGCCAAAATGTACTGGGCTTGGATAAGTTCCTGCCACCGAAATTAAGGAAATTACTTACTATGACATGGCATAAAACACAAGTTTAATATCATAAGACCATAAACATTCATCACAGAAGTAAATGTAGGCTCAATAATTAAATCTACCATCTTCTCACCAAACTTACATCATTCTAGCAACTAGAATGCATCATATCTGAGAAAACCTTCAGTGATTAGGTATTACTTTAGTCTTTCTGGTCATCGGGTTTAACATTTCACCACTAAATTAACATGTGAATGAAAAATGATCATTGGATACAACATTTTGACTACTAAATCAACATGTGAAATAATGAGACGTAATCAATACAAAGGAGACAAACAAAAGCAGTTCATAACAGGGTAAGTTGAGAGAAATAACACATAATGAAGAAACTATTGAAATCAGGTACACATTTAATGATCCATGTGGATGGGTTCCAATCTCCCTTGACTAGTAGCCTTGCTTGGCAGCCATCTCTTTCCAAGGAAATACATTGCCCCTCAGAAGCTACTTGAATAGTATCCTTTTTTGGTATCCTTTTTTGGTAGGGTGAAAAAGGTCCTTGGAGGTAAATTTTCTATGTTGGCCACTGGGCCTCTGCTTGCCACTCTTAGACATCAAGTATGTCACTGGCACCTTGATTTCTTGGAATACCTTGTCCTTACCCACCATAGCACTACAAGAACAAATCAATAATGTTCAACCTACAACTATAGGTTTACATCCTCCAACAAAACAGTGAAAATTCACTTTGATGTGAATGATCAATGAAAATTACAAGGAGTAATCTCTCAACTCTCAAACCCTGTTCCCAATACACCCAAATTGTCATAGTTGCGAAGACTTAGTACAGTCTATGATCTAATCTAACTACTGATTACAACATATTTATTTGTTCATGCTACAGGGAGTGCCTCAAAAGTCCTGTCTTGTTGTACCTCGTGATTGTCTGCCAGGGGGTTCAAGTGCAGGCCCAAGACATCCACAATTAACATACAACCTTTTATAACGAAACTGAAAGAGTATTTACAGGACTATTAGTTATTACATCACCAACAAATAGTATTTAAGTTATGTGACTACGAGCTAGACAAGTTGGAATCGAGCAATCAATCATGTAACATTGAAGAACCAGTCAGCAATCAAATGGTTGGATCAAATACAACTCAGTGAACTTCCTGCACACCTTGAATGTCAATAAGCATGGGCCTTCGAGTCGACAAGTTCACGTTGACAATCTGATCAAAACCGAACCACTCTTTTTGGGGCTTGGTTGACTCAAATGGATTTAGCGGAGATCCATATCTGATTATTTCTGGTTTCAGTGCAGGAGAAGGCAATAATGGTTGACAACCCTGTCTTACACAAAAATTCAAGAAAAACAAAAAAGGCACTGGTTAGCAGGACCATCACTAAAAAACTCCAGCATGATTTTCAATACACAAAATTATTTATTGATTCATAAACTAAGCACACTAAACTATCTTTCTTTTTCTAGAATTTCACCAATAACTTTGAAAGAGGAAAGGTAGCAAGTCAATTCCAGATTCCACTCATGCTCAATAGGCCACTCTCCAATTTTCAGAAACAAATCATTAGCACTAACAAATTGTTCAAATATGAATAATAAGGTAAAAAGAAAAAGAAAAAAGAAAACCCTTTTTCATTCAAAGACCCACCTAAAGGATTAGGACATAAGTATATAAAAAGTTGCTACCACCAAATCATAAACCAGATTCTTACCTTGGTAATGGTGCAGCCAACCATGGCCAACTCTTGCTGCAAAGTAAGTCCCGGAGGGCATCCATGAGAAGCCATCAAACACAGTTTCTGCAACATCTTTTCTGTGTTGAGAGAAACGAGGTTTTGGAAACCAAAACTCTCTCCTTTTGTGGCTCTGTTACACTTACGCCCCCATCGACTTATCCCCACCAGGGCCAGAAATTTCAAAGATTTTCCGCAACTGAATCATTGGGTGGTACGAGAAATTTAAAATATAAAAATAAAAAGTGGTTTTATGTGATCCATTCGTTTGAACCGAAAACTCCGAAATTGAAGGAATCATCACTCTGGGGACGAGAAAACATACATGTTGTCTCTTCTTCCCCATCAGACTTGGACATGTTGGGTGGTTTTTTAGTGTGTCCTCAGTCTCACCTACGCTGCCAATTCAGATACATCTCAACTGTTCATCTTTTTAGGCTATTTATCTGGGCCGTTAACAATGTATGATAATTTAGTTTTACTTTCGGTGGTCCACGTGTCATAATGTTACCTGTCCTACCAGCTCCTAACGGCACATCATACACCATTAGTTTCTCAAAAAATCTCTGCTGGTCCGGCTTTTGCATTGTTTCCTCTTCCTTTTTTGGAAGTTTTTTTGGTAAATTCTGCAAGTTGATGTTATGAGACATAATTCATCTCTTTCATTTTAATTTTTGACCCTTTTATCATCAAGAAATAAAACAAATTACAAATACATTGTAACTTTCAGTTCTTCTTTTTTTGGGTAGATTATTAAGTTTTTAATATGAAAATGATAAATGGATTATTATTTAAGATTTTTGTGACCTTTTAGTGTTTTTAATAAGATAATGGATATATTAACAATTAGTATTAATTATTATACAATCAGTTACTTCATTATTTATTAAAATACTATTAATTGATTTGGATGTTATTATTATTATTATATATAAAAAACCAATAATTTTTTTCTTATATACAATCAATTAACCACTTTTGTGTAATAACATAGTATATATGTCAAATATAATTTAATAAGACACTCTATCTTTTAAATTTTTGTCAAAATAAAATATTAACATATTAACTCTTCCTTGATTGGTCGGAATTCAAGAATATGCTTTCCATTTTAAGTCATATTTTCCCTATTTTTTTCACACTTATCTTGTGTAAGTTTGTTCCTTAATTTTTTTAGTTTGGCTTCTCATTAGTCCAATCAATATCAACTTTTTTAAGTAAGAATGTCTTGCACCTTATTTTTTATTTCTTAATGTGTTATTTGTTTTTACTGACAGATTCTCCATGATTATTAAAAAAATTAAAGAAAGCTTGAAATCCTATAAATAAAATATTAATTTAATATTGTCAAGAATTGCGGCTCACTTCCTTCTAACACATGAGAATTTGCGGAATATATGGGTTCTTATATATATATATAATAATTGATTTTTATTTTGATTTATTAATATTTTTATTTATATTATAATAAAATAAATATAATTACTTTTATGATAAAAATAATATTAATTATTATTATTATTAATGATTATTACTAAAATAATACTAATTTACTAAAAATTATTAAATAATATTAATAAAAATAATTTTATAATTTTACCATTTTATATATTAAAAAATATTAAAATATTTATCATATCTATTACATTGTTGATAAACTTTCCACTTAACTTTAATTATCTTTTCTTTAATCAATAATATAAATTTTTTTTATTTCAAATCAACTCAAATTTATTTTCTAATTCAAACTAAACCTAAATGTTTGTACCTCTTCTCAATAACTTAATTTAGATATTAAAAAATAAAAAACAAATTTATAATTTCTAAAATTTATAATAAAAGTAAATTTTAGTATTTTTCTGTCCCAGATTAAGAGATATGTTTCTAGTAAAAGAAAAACTGTCTATCATCCAAGTGGACGGAAAAATAATAGACATATTAAATACAATAACAATAAAACTATAATATATCAATTAATTATTCGAATTCAATATTATATTATGAGTAATTAATATTCAATTATGTATTTATTAACAGAATAACAATCACTTAAGCAGCTGGTATATAATATGATTTATTAAAAAAGAAAAAAATATTTTAAATAAGATAATCCAGTAAATAATGAATAACTTGGCTTAAAGTGATAAAAAAACCTACAAGTATACATGCAATTATTTATTTATTTAAGAATATTTAAGATTGATAAAATTTAATATTCACATCAAAGATCCTTTGTAATCATATACTTATTAAAAGTTTAGAAAAAGTTTAAACACCCAAACACTTAAGTACATAACTAATTATTTTGTATAATTAATTCTTCTCAACTTATAAAATTTGTTAAGACAAAATTTGTTAAGACAAAAGTTGAAAACTCCAGTATTTTAATTTGTATTTAAAAATAACTAAGTATAATATAATCATAATTTGATAGATGATATTGTGTAGTCTCTTCTTAAGCTTGACGAGAGGCACATGAAAATATATTAAATACGAATAATGTCATATTATGCATAGATTAAATTAACTTCTTAGTTCAACAGATAAGTTTATGGTTAAAAAATTTCATTCAAAATTAAATGTAAACAAATATTAAAACATCTTTTGTAATACCATTTAAAATTATTTTTGTCATCAACCTCTTAATTTATTTCGGATTTTTAATGTTATAAATGATTAATTGCAAAAATTGGATTGTTATATTTAATAAATTAATTGTAATGAAATAAGTTTTCGTTCATAATTAAAATATTTGGTACATGAAAAACAAATAAAAATAAAAATTATATTAATTAATACGTTTTTATTTTAATTGATATATTTTGAAATTAATTTAATAATATATTCATGCAGTTGAATCTAATAATCAATTGACTATTAATATATTATATTTGGTTTCCATTTATTTACACCGCGGAAGTAAAATTAGGTATTTTAGTTCTAAAATATATGGTAAATAATAAATTATAGAATACATTACTTTACAACACTAACATGCATTAAAAATTAATTTTCTAAATAATTATTATATTATCTTGTTAAGTTGATTTTACATTTATATGCATTTGGTAAATTTCTTCTTTGACCGTGTTTTTTCTAATAAGCTTGCTATTAGGTAAATAATGGATAACACATAAATTTTAAATTAAACATTGCGTATTCTCATACTTATCTCTCATAAAAAATTGTACAAATAACTTTAAAATAATAGTCTAACTAATTTAGTTTTAAGATTATGCATTTTAGTTTTAAAAGTACATGGTAAATGATAAATTACAGGATACGTTATGAGACAAACATGCATCGATAATTAAATTTCTAAACAATTATTCTATTACTTTATATGAAGTTGCTTTTGAATTTATATTTATGTGGTAAATAATTATTATTTTACTGGGTTTTTTTAAATAATTTAGGTAACAGGTAGATAATTATAAAAAAATGTGGCAAACAAATTTTAGATAACATTATTTATCGTCGTAATTATGTCTTATAAAAAATTCACAGTTGAACGAATAAGTTTAAAAATTATGATGGAAGTTAGTCAGAAATAATAAGATTCACTTTTACGATAATAATATGGAAACACCTTGAACGCAATTAATCAAAATCTAAACAAAACTAATATGCAGTCGAAAAGAAATTAAAGTGGGAAAAACCTCTCAATATAGATAAAAAAACCCACAGGACGGTAAATACTCCACTAATACCAAAACAAAGGTACAATGAGTCTCACAAAATTAATCACAAAGCATATCAATACAACTCTTCCTAATCCTCAAAATGGTCACCAACAATGACCCAGAAATATCAACTAATTGAAATTAGTAAGGAAGAGTTTAAGAATCTCGTCACTAGAAAAATAGACAACATTCACGAATTTTCTAGAAACAAATTACAGCTCCGATCTCAAATCCGACCGTCTAAAACAACAAACTGCAAGTGACAAAACTCCAGTAAAAAATTTCAGAGCAATTGGAGATTATTTCACCATTGAATTTCCGAAACAACGACAATAACATGAACTTGCTGCGGACAACAGCTCTTCACAAAATTCCTGAAAATTCTACAGACCTCCAGTAGACAATCACACCGTCCAAATTGAAGAAATATGAGTAAGGAATTTTCAAAAAAAATTGCAGCTCGATCAGACAAGGTTTCACCGTTGGATCTTCAAAACAACCAACTCAGGTTGCTATAGGAAGTAGCTGCGAATTACCTCTCTGCTCACACACTTCTCCATACACACCAAAGCTCTCACGGTTGCACACACTTAGGATTAGTCTTTTACTTTAATTATAATGATGCATTATATTGGGACTGTCATGTGCCATAGACACACCAAAACATAATGGGTTTGGGCCTCACACGGAGAGAAACAACCCAACAAATCTCCCCTTTCTCGACTAGGTTAAAGCCCTCACAAATCCGGCGATAGAGCAACATGTTTCATGCTCTTCCTAGAAAATGTCTTTGTCATCATATCAACATTGTTATCATCAATGAGCCAAATCACATATCTCTGACTTTCTTGAAGGTAGGTGATTCTTGAAAGACACTCTATTTTTCTTTCCACCAAAGCAATGAGAACTTTTCTGCAAATATGCCTTTCCAACATCAAACAATACATTCCTTCTAACTAAAACAGACTTCCCTTTGTCACTCATATGACATAAGCTCTTATGCCACAAGTTAGTTCCATCAACAAACTCATCTACATGAATAACATCTTTTACAATTTTAGCCTGAGTTATGTAAAGTGTAGAGTGCTTAGTACCTCTACTCACAACCATGGAACCCTTAGTAAGCTTCCAACTATCACCGCCAAATGAGCTATTATAGTTTTCATCACACAACTTACCAACAAAAAGTAAGTTTAACCGGACATTAGGAACATGCTTCACATGCTTCAAAACTAATCTCGAGCCATTGGACATCTCCAAGCAAACCTGTCTAACACCAATGCATCTTGCTACACCTCCATGTGCTATTTTCACACAGCCAAAATCACCAGGAGTATAAGAAGTAAACAAATCTCTCTTGTATGTGATATGAAAAGAAGCACCACTATCAACCACCCAACTAGTTAAGCTATCAACAAGATTCGTAGACTCAAACTCATGAACTAAAAGAAAATCAACAGAAGTTGCATTGATTCTGTCTTCACCATCACTGCTATCTTGACTACCCTTGTCACTGCTATCCTTCTCACTCTTATTTTTCAACTTCCAGCAATATTTCTTTATATCCCCCTTCTTATGACAATACTTTGTACCTGTCTTTAGAGTTGCTCCTACTTTGATCTTTGTCTTTTGGAGCACGACTGTTGCTTCTCCCCCTATACTCAGAAACCAAAATATCTAAATGAGGCAATATGCCCTGTGACTTTCTTCTCATTTCTTCATTCAAAACACTACTCTTGGCAAGATCCATAAAGATGACACCATCTGGAGCATAATTGGACAATGAAGTTCTAAGAATTTCCCATGAATTTGGTAAGAAGCCAAGAAGCAATAGTCCTTGAATTTCTTCATCAAACTTGATACCATAGTAAATAACTGATTCATAATTCCCTGGAAGTTGTTCAAGTGATCTGTCATTGATGTCCCATCAATATATTTTAAAGCTAACAGTTGTTTTATCAAGAACATTTTGTTATTCCCAGTTTTTATAGCATATAACTGTTCAAGCTTAATACACAAAACTCGAGCATTTGTCTCCCCAATAATATGGTTCAACACATTATCATCAATCCACATTCTAATATATCCACAAACTTGTCTATGCAAGAGATTCCATTATTCATCACTTATATTACTAGGCTTCTCATCACCAAAAACAGGTTTATAAATTTTGTTCACATAAAGTAAATCTTCCATTTTCGCCTCCAAATATTGTAATTGGAGCTGTTTAGAGTAACCATTCTACTAGTATTAGTTTCCATTGTTCACCAATCCACAAGCCCAAAACTGATAAGCTCTGATATCGGTTGATGGGAGTAAGGCAACGAAAGCAATAAGATTCACTTTTATCAGAACAATATGGAAACACCCTGAACGCAATCAATCAATCCAAACAAAACCAATATGCAGTCGAAACCAGAAGAATAAATCAACATAAAAAATTAACGTGGGAAAAACCTCTCAATAGAGATAAAAAAACCCACAGGACGGTAAATACTCCACTAATACAAAACAAAGGTACAATGAGTCTCATAAAATTAATCACAGAGCATATAAATATAACTCTTCATAATCCTCAAAATGGTCACCAAAAATGGCCCAAAGATATCAACTAATTGAAATTAATAAGGAAGAGTTCAAAAATCTCGTCACCAAAAAAATAGACAACATTCACGAATTTTCTAGAAACAAATTACAGCTATGATCTCAAATCCGACCGTCCAAAACAACGAACTGCGAGTGATAAAACTTCAGTAAAAAATTTCAGAGCAATTGGAGAAGATTTCACCGTTGGATTTCCGAAACAACCAAGACTGACTGTAACCGGAACTTGCTGCGGACAACAGCTCTTCACAAAATTCCTGGAAATTTTACAGACCTCCAGTAGATAATCACACCGCCAAATTGAAGAAACATGATTGAGGAATCTTCAATAAAATTTGCAGCTCGATTAGACAAAGTTTCACCGTTTGATCTTCAAAACAACCAACTCAGGTTGCTATAGGAAGTAGCTGCGAATTACCTCTCTCTTTTTTTCAAAGCGGTTGCTCACACACTTCTCCATACACACACCAAAGCTCTCACGGTTGCACACACTTAGGGTTAGTCTTTTACCTTAATTATAATGATGCATTATATTGGACCGGTCATGTGTCATAGACACACCAAAACATAATGGGTTTGGACCTTACAAAGAGAGAAACAACCCAACAAATTAATCATTAACAAAAATATGAAAAGACCACCGGTTTAAGTTTCCAAATTATTAGGTTGGTTTAAGTTTCCGAATTATTAGGTTAGTCTAAGTTTCCAAATTATTAGGTTAGCTTAAAGGTTGATTAAACAAGTTAATTGAGATTTAGTTTATATAACATAATTTAAGAAAAATAATCCAAAACTTTAGGTGTAAAAATTTATTTGGCATAACTTGCTTTAAGATATTAAGTTTAAATTTTTAATATAAATTATTTAAGAAAATCAGCAGATAATGTCAATTTTGGTTACACATTTACATGTATTAAAATTTGATTAAGCAAGTTGATTGAAATTTAGTTGATATAAAATAATTTAAGAGTAAGTTAAAATTTCACAGGCAGCAATTCATTACATATTAAATTGTATGACTTGTTTACTTGATTAGGCGTTCTTAATTATATGCAGAATCATAAATTTAAAATTCGTGTCTAATAAAATCTTCCCATTAAAAAGTGCCCTACACGATACAAAATTTAAATTTTGAATTCAATATAAATTTTAAAAAACATAAATAACCGAATAAAATATTAATTAACCATTTTCATTATAGATTAAAATAAAATAAAAAAATTAAAAAATATTGTGACATGATAATAAAAAAATTAAATTAAGATTCTTTGACCATATTTATCTATTAGATTCCTTGACCATATTTATCTTCCGAGCTGTTAAATAACAAAATTGTAAGGTAAAGAAGTGTTTGGTGTTTTTTTATTGTTTTTTTAATAGTGAGGGGGAAATTGAGGCGCCGCCAAACGTGACTAAATTTTACTGTGTCACTCACGCGTGTAAGTTTCGGAGATTTTGCGTACCGTTGTGATACACACGTGTCCCCGAAGCAAAGCGAGTCGGCTAAGGCATTGCTGAAGACCACGCGCAAGCGCGTGACACCGCACTATTCATTACTACACAGTTCAATTGTGGGACATTAATCACAAAGCCATTTAAAGTCATCTTCTTCATTACCGTCCATTATAATTTCCTCTTCCATTTCACTCAGAATCCAAACCCTAGAAAATTAGGCCCTCCCACGAAACCCTAGATTTCCTCTCTCAAATCTTTCAAAGCTTCTCCCCATTCTTGGGATTCCGCGCCCAGATCGCAGATCCCGTTATTTTTTTTTCCGTCCCCGATCGGGTTTGGATTCTGAAGAAGAAAATTCAATTACGCAAAATTCCGAGGCATTGCCGCTGTCCTGGCTTGCGTATGGGTAAGATTCTGAGAGAAACCGGGAGACCGTCCTTTACTTGTTCGTCGGCGTCACCGTCGTCAGCGCAGCCGGCGACGACGACGTCGACGTCGGTGACCGACACGGTGAGGGGATCGCACCGGTTCAAGATCACGGGGTATGCTCTGTCGAAGGGGATTGGGATTGGGAAGTACATAGCGTCGGATAAATTTTCGGTGGGAGGGTACGAGTGGGCGATCTATTTTTACCCTGATGGGAAGAGCGTGGAGGACAATGCTACGTACGTTTCGCTCTTCATCGCGCTCGCTAGCGAAGGCGCAGATGTTAGGGCTCTTTTTGAGTTAACCCTTTTGGATCAGAGTGGGAAGGAGAGGCATAAGGTGCATAGCCATTTCGAGAGGACCCTTGAGAGTGGACCTTACACGTTAAAATACCGTGGTAGCATGTGGTGAGCCAGTTGGATACGCGACTTGTATTATTTTTAATTGTCCATAATTCAAAATTGTTTTCGATTTACTTGGATTGGTTCCGGTTGTAATATGTTGGTGGGTATTGTGTTTGTATGAGGGAAATTAGAGAGTGGCTGGTGGAATTTTGCTTAAACGTGGAGGGAATATGTTGCGGGTTTAAATACTGTTGGAGGAGGGATTGAAGGAAGGAATGGTAATTTTGTTTTGTGAAGGCAAACGGTTGGGGTTTTGTTATTTCGGCAGGGGGAGGGTTCTTGTTGTTCAAGAAGTATCTTTTCATAATTTTCTGTCTTGCTAAACTGAAGCTTAGTTATTAATTCTTCAGATTGCATGTGGGTGGGGATTTGTTTATGACCCTTTACTTAAACAACACAATGTGATCATACCTTCAAATCAGAGCATGAAAGGTGATAAGAGCTAATCTTGACCACACAACCATACATGGATGGTAAAACTCGAAACTAATCTCGATCGTTTGTGTAAGATTAGATGGTCAGAAATCCAAATTAGCTCTTTTCACTAGTTCTATTCGCTTCTGGAGTATGTGTATGTAAACTGAATTTAACCGTGCTCCCTCCACCTCTAAATGTATTTTTTAATATATAGAAGATGTTAATGCATGGTTTTGCTTTGGCCAAATACCCCTTCATAACTTTTTGTGACAAGAAAGCTGAATAGTTTGGTCAAAATGCTAATTGTTTGAAATTGGGTGTTTCAGGGGTTACAAGCGGTTTTTTAAGAGAACAGCACTAGAGACATCAGATTACCTTAAAGACGATTGCCTTAGTGTTAATTGTAGTGTTGGTGTTGTGAAATCACACACAGAGGGCCCTAAAATATATAAAATTCCAATTATGCCTTCTAACATTGGTCAGCAATTTGGGAAGCTATTAGAAAGTGGGAAAGGCAGTGATGTAAGTTTCGAAGTGAATGGAGAAATTTTTGCTGCTCATAAATTGGTACTAGCTGCTCGCTCACCAGTTTTCAGGGCCCAACTTTTTGGTCCTATGAAAGATCACAATTGTCGTTGTATAAAAGTTGAAGACATGGAGGCTCCAGTTTTCAAGGTTTGAATGAACTCTTTATGTGCTTTCTTTCTTTGATTTATGCTTGTGATGTGGTTGGAAAATATGTTTTGGTTATTCTTTCTTTCTACGGCCTGGTATATACAATGTACTTCATGATTTTTTAAGTTATTTTCCTTGCTTTTCCCCTTATTACCTTTGTTATGCATATCATTGCAACTGACTTGATACTCAATGGTACATTTCTTGCATTAGTTGGTCTTTTATCTTGAAATGTGTCCGCAATAAAAGCTACAAATGATTGTTATGAACCACATATCTTATGTTGGATTTCTTTAACAAGAAATGAACAAATTTCACTGTAACAGTTTTGTAATTTTTGTTATTATTATTATAAAAAAGATCAAAAGAACACATGTTTAAAAATTCTATGTGGTCCTCTCGTTCGGGAATAGCTTAACATGTACTAGTTCCTTATAAATTGACTCAGTTGTGAGTTTTGACTGAAATCCTATTATCTTTTTTAAAAGAACCCATAAAAGCTTTTTAAAAAAACATAGACTAGTTCTTTATAAATTGACTCAGTTGTGAGTTCTTTTCTGGTTCTGGTTCCTTAGTGCTTGGTTCCTCTTTGACAAGTGTGTCTAAACTCAGTTTGGCTGTTGTTAAACCACCAAAATCTGTCACTTGGACATTTTGTGACAGTTTAACGACCATCAGAAAAGTTGTGTTGCTTTTACAGTGCTAGTTCTATTTTCTGGCAATTTTGCCTGACAGAGTTAAGACACACTGAACTACACAGAGGAAAACGGAATTAAAGAGCAATGTAAGGACTACAATGTCTAGCTTCTAGGTATAGACTATAACATTTAAATTGTGCAACCATAGAAACCAAATGTGTAATTAAATCTTTTCTATTTTTCTACTTTCTTATATTTATTACCTTAAGAAGAACTCTCCTAGTTATGATATTTATTAATGCATATTGAAATGTGTCCGAATAGTGTGAAACACAATGAGGATAAACCAGGTAACTATTGATTTATATGTACACACACACTTGCTCCTTTTGTATAGTCCTATTGGTTTCCTATAGTTTACATACTATTATTACAAGGAGAACTTTTGTGATGAGATTGTGTTGTTGTTTGCCTTGACAAATGAGGCTTAATATTATTCTATTACAAAAGAACTGCAATATTTGTGCTTTACTATACCATATTTCAATATTTTGTAGGCATTGCTTCATGTTATATATTGGGACTCACTACCTGACATGCAAGAGCTTACTGGGTTGAACTCAAAAGGGGCTACTACCTTGATGACTCAGCATCTGCTAGCAGCAGCTGATCGGTATGGCTTAGAGAGAGTTAGGCTGATGTGTGAAACAAGTCTCTGTGAAGATGTTGCGATAAACACTGTTGCTACGACTCTGGCCTTGGCAGAGCAGCACCATTGTTTCCAACTGAAAGAAGTCTGTCTGAAATTCGTTGCACAGCCTGAAAATCTTAGAGGTATATTTTTGTTCTTTGAACTTATTTTTTTCTCGAACACAGCTAAAAAGGGTGCAAATTTTAGGTGTTGAGTGGGACGTTGAAGGGTCTCTTAAAGAGTATCTAACTATCATTGAAAGTTAAATTTGTTGCTGACATATAGGGGTGTTCCCTGTATGGTTTGAATGCCATATCTAGTATGAATCAAACCAGATGAGTCTTTTGCTGTTCAGTTTGGCTTAAGTTATTTATTTAAAATTATGACTTTCAATATTGCTTATCATACTAACTAACAAAAATATGGCAAAAAATAGTAACCAACGGAGTCACGATCAGTCCTTGAAAGTGACATTTAAATAACAAAAGCAATAACGTCATAAAAAACAATACATAATAATAACTGCACTGTAAACTTCTTATTGAAAGGTGCATTACAGAACATGCATAGCCATGCATACTTTCCATGTCCTAAACTCATACTTTAACAAAATATCCAACACACGTGGATCACATACTAATATAATTAAAAGTTCAATATATTACCACATGATTCTAAAATCAGTATAACTATATATTAATAAAAGTATGATTAACAACAGGAACCAGTAACTGATCCAAGTATAAGAAAAAAAAAATTGTTGGATTGGTTTCTTGTTTTTTAATCCGTTTGGTGTTCAAAATAGTTTGGTTTAGTTTTATCACTCATACCTTCCAGTTTGATGTTAAATTAAAATATCCCAGGCTGTGAAGGATTTCATTTGTTGTTGCTTTTAATGATTTCTTTTAAAAATAGTCAGCCAATTTAGTTTTAGTGATCTCAAGAATTCTTTATATACGGTCTTAATTCTTAACCTATCATGATTGGTGGTTTATAAGATGGCTTGTACCCAAATCTTTTGTTGTGGAAAATTTAGAATGGATCGTTGACAGCAACGATATCAAGATTTGTTTATATCTTCTTATTCTTCATCCAGAACTATAATTATGTCTCTACCTGCTGAAGTATTCTCTTCCCTTTTGTTTCTTCAGCTGTGATGCAAACCGATGGTTTTGAGTACTTGAAAGAAAGTTGCCCATCTGTTTTGACTGAGCTCTTAGAGTATGTGGCTAGATTTACCGAGCATTCAGACTACTTGTGCAAGCATAGGAATGAAGCAATACTTGATGGCAGCGACATAAATGGAAGGAGGGTGAAGCAAAGGCTATAGTGCGAACACTGACAAATATTCTGTATACTCTCTACCCCTCGCATTTAAAAATTCCACAGAGAGCCACAGATTGAGGGAGATGATAAGCATTTATAGGATTAGTGACAAATTTTAATTTTCTTAGCTTACTCTTCGTGTCTAGAAGATGTAAATGTAGTTTGTTTTGGTGCTGTTGCAGGTCTGTCTGTCACGCGTAGGGTTCTGTGATAACACTGCTCGTAAAACCTGTCTTAAAAGAAAGTATTGATCACTGTCATGTCTTTTTTCCTCTTTTGCTTTCTTTACCTTAGATTGTGTTTTGGTATCCCACATATTCTTGTAAGAACGGAGGTGATTCATCCAACAAAGCTGGGGCCTGGGTGAAACACAGATGATGGCTACGTATTTTCTTGGATATGAATATTATCTGAGAATGGATAAACGATAAAATCAATGGAGGAGAACGCCTTTAATGAGAATTGTAGTTTGATAAAATTAAGGGACCTCATAGATTAATGATATACTAGTGACAAACTGTCCATTTCTATGATTAATTTTATCAATTTAAAGGTAAAAATTACACCTTTAAACAAATTAACTAATAATTAACTAATAAACAAATCCAGTTTCGGTTGTTACTGAATTATAAACAAATTAACTAATAATTCTTTTACCCCCATACTGAATTAATATTAAGTAGTTGTATGATACTACTAAAATTAAGATTTCAGTTGTTATTTTAGGGGAAAAGCATGTTGTCAAATTTAAGTTTGCTAAGGACATTAGCTGAAATGTAGTGAAATAATTGTATACAACTTATGTTTTTTTTCCTCGAGGTTTTAACCCTTTTTATGTATTTTTTTTATTATAATTGAACGATGCTGGTACTTTAAAACTATTTTCCAGTAAATTTACTTGAGCAAATTTTGATTGTATTTATAATTTATTATAACAACGATTGATTATTTATTAGTTGATAATTAATTTGAAATAGCTTAATTTTTTCGGTTATTTAAATCAAATGTTCGGTAATATAATATATAGGTGAAAATATTCTGAATGATAACTATTTATCTATAAAAAAATGTTTATTGAACTGACATGATACAAGAAAATCATGTTAATTAGGACGTAAGTTAAAAATTTAGTATTTTCACGTGACACCATTTTTGTTATCTGAAAAGCTTACATTTTCCATCTTAGTGTCAAGAAACACTTACAAATTAGTGTCAGTCATTTGTGGACGTTAAAATGATATTAAGTTTGATTTACATAACGTCTTGGTTCTTGCTCGGCTAGATTCTACAATTTTATCATAATGATGTAACTTCAAAAACTAAATTTTATTTACTCTTTAAAAATTACATAATTTGTTATATTTGCCTAATCTTCTATTTGTACATTTTTTTTTTGTTCAACTTGTATTTTCACACACAGTTCACATTTGTCTAGTTGATTTAAAACCCTTTCGGCCAAAACCCTGCTTGATAGCAATAGCAAACCTTGGCTCATCTTCTTCACTTCATCCTCTCCTCTCAATCCCTCCTTCTCTTGCTGGTAGTTCGTAACCGCTACTAATTGAGCCCTAATTTAACACTTTAGTTTAGCTTAGTTTACTTACTTATTCTTCTCTTTCGTTTCATCAAACAAAGAATCCCTGTTCTCTCTCGTTGGGATGAACCTTCTCTCTCTAACATCGCCACTTTCGCTTTATTACTCTTCATTTCCTGCTGTAACCACGCTTCCCACCTTTTCTTCTTTATACAAATGCACATCCGGCGCAGGTTAGTCATTGCCACCGCCTATTTTACATCCTACTCGCTCCCTTCTTAGCTCTCAAAATTCATTATTATGTTTCTTCTGTTTCAGTTTTAAGGAGATGTGTCAAAGGGGAAAAGGAGGAGGAGCTTCTACAAGGGATGCCCAAGGAGTACTATGACGATGTATGCATTCTAAACACCTTATTTTCATACTATTCATTTCTGGTTAAGAGCATGTTTTTCAGAAACTCTCCTTAAACATTTCCAACAGGGACAAAACGAAATTTCAAATCAGCTTTTCCATAAGCTATTTTTTATTAGCTTATTAAAAAGATTATATTTTTACTTTTCTCTTTTTAAAATGTTTATACGAGTGTTTCTTCTAGAACCCCAAATTACTAATTTGTTTCCTTTGTTATTAAATTTGGTAGCTTAATTTTCGAAATGGATGCTGCTTTGCCCGTTCTTTCAGCGCTGTTTAAATTACTAGTCTGTCTTATGTGGCCACAACTAGTAAATTTTGTGTGTCACATAGAAAATGGTGTTGATTCTCGTGATTTGACGTAAAGGACAGCATTACATCAATTTTGAAAACTATTGGATCAAATTTAACTTTCATTTAAATTGAACCAATTAAATAAATAGAAGATTCAAACAATTAATTTAACCATCGTTTTATAGTGAAATTGTTTATATCTCTCGTCTTGTTTTTCTTGCATGGCCCTGAATGAGTATTCTTTGAAGGAAAAATAGTAAATGCTGCTGCTTTGTTTTGTCTGTCAATTAGGCTGCGTTTCTTGTAACAACCTTGGGAATAACAGCATATATGATGAGGGAAAACATATCATCTCATCTTTAATGCCTGATGCGATACTGATTTCATGTTTGTTTTCTGTTTGATAACTATGGACTATAAAAGGGGTTGTGATGATAAATATGGACTATAAAAGGGGTTGAGCTGTGGAATGAATCTCTGTCTGTCATTGTATGTATGCTATCTTGTAAAACAAAAATAGCTAGAACTTGGAATGTTTTTATTTGGGCAGTTTCATTAACCTTCTATAGGATAGGAATGGCAAGCCCAACAGCGAAAGAAGACCAAGGAGTTGCAACGGAGACGCAGACAGGAAGAAGACGAAGAAGAAAGAAAGATGGGAGAGTATCGTGAAATTGGCTTACGGTTGAAGGACTACCCAGAAGAAGATGTAATTAAAGCAAGGAAACTAGTTTCAAGCTTTCTCAGGGTTCCTGAAGAAGTGGAAGAGGTAATTTCTTGGTGCAGTAATATACTAAATGGCATGCAGATAAAAATATGTCCTCATGAGTTAATGTGTATTTTCAACTACTAAGTCACAAGTACCTCTCAATTCCTCATAAAAATGATTCTGCATGTTGCGCAATGGATGGATTGCTTTTTACTTGGTCAGATAAGGATCTTCTTTGTCTTCTGGTAAGCATCAAGAAACCAATTGCAGCGTAATCAACATACTTGATCGACACTAACTATAATATGACATTCAAGGGAGAAGTGACATTGTAAACTTGAAATTGAAGAACACATTCTTAACTTTATACATTTGACATCGGGACTGGGAAATCTGACACATTAAAAATAGAAAGTCTTCATTTTTAAATGAAGGAAACAGTGACATAGTTCACCTTAAAAAATTAAAACTCTAAGAACAAGCAAGATGAAAAAGAAAGGAATGCAATGGTCTTCATCACGATAGCCTTTTAACATGTTCTTGCATAATTCCCTCTAGTCAATAATATTGTGTATAGTGTCTTCATTATTTATTTATAGTTTGTGCACCACTTATGCATATAAATGAGAAAATAGTAATATTATAAAGAAGATAATTTAAAACTAGATGGCATGAGCTTTTTAATTTCTTCCGTTGATTGGTTTGTACATTTTTCTCATGTATGGCGATCTGACTGTCCTTTTTCTGATAGAGAATTGAGGAAGCTGCTGAGAAAGGAGAGCTCACTGAACTTGTTTTGATGGTCATATGGAATCGGCTTGATCTTGCTCGGCGTGATGTAAGCTACTATTTTCGCGTCTGATATATTCTAGACCAATTAACTTGTGCAAAGATTTTCATTTTGTGAAGAAAAAGAAGTAGGCAGGTAGCATATTATATATGATCAACAAATTGGTGCTTTGAGAATTAGAACTGCAGTTATATTTTATTACAGACGAAAGTTTAGGGGGCACCAATGTTGTACGTAATACACTTAACATTTTGTAAATACTATCAAACTTTGTTAGATCAAAATATAACTTAAAATTACTGTTTCTTTTTTTAATTAAGATTGAATAATATTTACTTCTTCCACATCACAAAAGAAAGTTGATTAAATGCAAAGAGTGAGGTACTCTTTTGAAAACTGGAAGCTTGTAATACAGGAAGTAGCAGCTGGTCAGCGACTGATGGCCACTGCATTGTTCTTGACTAAGGAACTTACATCATCAACAATTTTTTGAAAAGAAGCTTGAGAAAGTTACAATTTTTTTACGAAATTTCAATATTGCTTTACAAATGTAACTGTCAGAAGAAGGAATAAAATAGTTAAGTATCATGTAATCTTTTAATTTGGTTGGTGAAAGAGTGGATAAATATAATGTAATTGGTGTTTTTGCCCAGAGTATTTCTCCAACTTTAAATTTCACTAAATTTGCAATTTCATTTTAGCTGTAAACTGATCGCAGCGTTCCTTTATCATTGGGCAGTTCTTTACCAATATTGTGTTTAAGACATTATTAAGCCAAATAAATTATTACCTATTAAGCAAAGATTTAAGCTGTATTGTTTTTTTACAGCAGCTTTAAGCTGTATTGTTGTGTGTTGGATATTATCATATGATAATTTGAAAGAGATTATCATAAGTAAATATTAGATTTAGTTCTGTGTTGGATATTATCATGATAATTTGAAAGAGATTATCATAAGTGAATGTTAGATTTAGTTCTGTGTCTACTTCTGCAAGAACGTGGTATACTTTTTTTCATCCTCTGGCTATCATGATCTGGTTTTATTATACGTTTTCTATCACTGTTTGCAGGAAGAAAAGGATGCCATTAGAAGTCTGGATCTGTTATACAGAAGGGTTGAGGTAACAATTAACAAATTGCCCATATATAGCTGTTGTTTTAGTTAGTAGCACCAGCTCTTGTCTGAATCATTTCAGTTTCTTAGAGCTCAATTAATAATTAATAATATTAATTCGCAGTAAGGGAAAAGGCTTACTTTACTACAAAGTACCCCCGGTACTTTGGTGGTTTCATTTCCTGTGGTCATGATAGATGTTAGAATTGGATGATTTGCCCAAATTTTCCTTTCTTTAATTATTTTGCTGTGGTCATTCTGCTGTCACGTGCACTACCACGTAGAAAGTTCTCCTAGCTTTTTTAAGACCTGGGGTGCAAGTCATTTTAATAACTAATGCAGTTGTCTATGATGCAGAAATATGATCTGAGTATCACACAATACATATCCAATACAATGATACAATTTCTCTAAAGAAATATGGGATACTATACTTGTAAGATTCATATCTAGATATGTATCAAAATTCATAAAACATAATTAATATATAGTTGTACTTTTGCAAATCCAAATTAAGAACATACTTACTAAGCTTACTTAAAATAAAATAAAATTTGTAAATCATTGTTATCATACATAACTTTTTATTGTCTACAAATAGGAACAATATAAACCTCATCCTGTTCCTCAAATCATCCATAAAGAAGATAAATTTCCACTTTTGGTCTATCAAGGAACTGTGCTTTTTTATACTATACATACTTCTATTGTCATTTTTTTCATAACTTGTTTTAAAGTCTAAGATACTTAACAAATACATACGGGTAAAACACTCAAGAGTATCAATATTAGATATGCATTGAATATAGATATGCGAGACAAATTAAATCATCGGTAATTCATGCTTGAACAATCATTGTTGAATTTAATAATACTTCATTACGGGTTGTCAAAGTGAGTCAACCTCACTCACACATGTTGACTCCCCACGGGCTGAATTAAAAACAAGTCAACTAATCCTGACTCATCATATAATGAGCAAAAAAAAATTGCAACCTAGCTCGACCACAACGGTTTAGTGGGTTAGGCGGGTTGGCTCACCTAAATGTGTTGTTCCCAACTTATTTTATATATCTATTGCAATAGAATCACAATGGTTAACTTGACTCACCTATTCAATGTCGTAGAATCAGAGTAATTTGTCACGGGTTGGCTCGACCCTCTTTATTTAAGTTAAAAATGTTGTTGAGTTGAGCAAGAAGATTCATAATTCATATAGAAACAAGTTACAGTTCAACCCAACTCCAACCTGACTCAAAGCCGTTTAACCCGTGGTTAAGTGGGCTGGGTTCATTTTGTCATATATTTAAAAGATATTTTTTTTTTCAACCCAATTTAGCTCGAAATTGTGATGAGCTGGGTTTGATTTCACTTTGACGCTCCTAATTATGTTATTGGTGCGGAATATTCACCACTTTTGCTGACTACTAATTTCTGTCATGGAACATAGCTGACTACCTTTAGTAGGAGGGTCTACCTTCCCAACCACATTTTTTCCATCCACGCATTTGAATCTTTGTTGAATTTAGTGCTAAAGTATATATAATTATGGTTTTGTATTCCTCTTTTTAAAATACCTTGGATATTTTAGACCTTTTCCCTCCCTTATTAGATTCAAATAAACTTTTATATTCGCTTCTATTTAAAACAAGAGGAGCGTTGGGAATACATTCTTTCTAAAACAGTCTTCAATATGTTAAAACTTATAGAAAACTATAAAATTATTAGAAGTTAATTAAGCAAGATGTAGAACCCACGAAATTTTCTGATTTTTAATAATTTTCAACCAAAAAGAAAGTGTTAGATATTGTATTCCTGACATTTTCTTTAGAACAATTTTAGCGTTTGGCATAGTTTAACGTTACCGTAATACTCTTTTCAGAGTTTTTACTCTTTCTTTTTAATTTTTTGTTCTTAATTGTAGACAGAGATCTTGAAACGAGAGGCTACCCCTGCGATGAGATTGCTCAATGATCTTTTGGTTATGTATGACGGCCATGATTTTGAACAGTGGCTAAAGAAATGTAAAAAGATCATGATTGATGCATTTCCTCAGGAGGATCCATTTAGTATTCTTGTTCCACCAGGATTCGAGTCATTCGACATAGATAAGGTGAGATGCACCTTTAGATTACATGCTTTAGACCTTAGTCAAGTGATGCGTTGTTTCTCCTTTAATTTGAGTTTTTTCCCTCCCTCTCGTGAAAATAACTGAAGCTGCAAACCCAATATAACTATATGATTGAGTATGCAGTTGGAAGGATCAATACCACTCAGTGCTTTACTGATTCTGTAATTAAAATAACCGAATGTTAGTCCACTTCACCATATTAAATTAGGTAGTTTATTTGATTGATAAATTATTAACACAAATATATAGTCAATAACAATTGAAATTAACCATTGATATATATTGGTTAAATTCAAGCTTATTTGTTTAAACATTGATAATTATTAATTCCAGTTTATTTGCTTATGCATAAGTTTGGTTAAAACAAGAAGTGAGAAAGTACGGATTATGTCTAAAATAAGTTGAAAAGTTGAAAATCACCTTTTTGAATCCCCTGACAAATTTTTGTTTTGAATCTTGTGTGGAATTAGCATCACGGGCCATTAAGACCATCCCTTGAAGTTGATGAGACCCTTTTGAGGGTGGACTTCGTAAGGGAGGTGGATGAATTGCTGCGAGAAGTTCGTTCTGAACGGAATGAAGTAAAAAATGAATCAGGGCTTGATCTTGAATCTGTTGCAAATAGACTGAAACAACAGGAGAAGCAACAAACAATACGCCAAGTTGAAGCTCTGCTAGATTTAGCCATTGGTTTGAAATGGTAACTATTTTGTCCTAGCTTGCATTTTGGTTCATATTGCTTGAGTCATCCCACAGTCCATAGATGTTAATAGGAATTGGCGTGCACTGCAATTGCAACCCAAAATGACTTCCTTTCATGGTTCTTTTTTACCTTTTGATGTGTGTATGAGTATAGTAACAACCAAAAAAGGAAAAACCAGGACATACAACAAAGGTAGCCATGACAATTTGGGTGGTCCTCCAAAGGTGCAGACGTATTAGAAATAAGTCTGTACCTTAATGTACGTTTGTTGATCTAGTACTTCTAAATCAAAGACTTCGAAGTTAAATTTTTGAAATATATAAAGCTTAGAGTTTTATTAAACCAACTCTGTTGTGGCATTCTAGTTCTAGTAAAACCTATGGTTTGATGATAAACATGAGTAGGGTCATACTGAGCCAGAATTGCTACATTATACATTTGTAAATTTTATCCTTAGTCAAAGTGAAGGAGTGAAGGAAAAAGAGGAGGTTCACAACACTTGCATTATGTACCTGGATATCAATTCTTGTACCTGGATATCAATTCTTGAAACTTTATTTTGTTTTCAATTTTGTGGAGATTTTATGTGTATCTATACCGAGATTAATTTGCGTTATCAACTCTTTGAAAAGTGGTACTTATCATAAATAATTCTTAATTTTTTTATGCTTGTGGAGGAAAGAGAGAAAATGGTTTTTTGTGTACTGTTTTAAAGGTTTATCCCAAAGATTTTTCATTGACATTATAGAAAAACCATGCTTATCAGCTAGAAAACCATTTTCTCCTATTAAATAGGAAATCACTTACCGTATCAAATAAGAAATAACCAAGGCATTTCATATCTTTTGAAAGATTATAAAAAGTTCTTTTGTTTCTTGAATTTAGCAAGTAAACCAACATTGACCTAGTCCAACAACTTGGAAACTGAGTTTTTTTCATCAAACATTCAAAATAGTTACATTTATTTTATTTAAACTCTTGGGAGTGCCAACAATATATGATAAGATCTACTGAAAGAATAAACCATTTGATCATATCAAATTCTTTAATTTAATTAATGTAAAAATAAAAAATTCAACAGGTATTAGAATACTTGTTTCTTTGTGAACGAGTAATTTTAACACTGGTAATATGTTAATAAAAATATACGTCTATCAACACTCTTAATCATTGAGTTAGTAGAAAGTAAATGTATCTACCTTCAAAATCTAAAATAATAATATAATATTATTTTTCAAAACTTACACTTATAAGTTAATTTTAGAGTATTCTATTATTGTCAAATTTTAATAAATTTACATTGTGTATAATATCTAATGATTAAATATGGTTTATTCAATATTCATTTTACCATGCAACGTTAAAAATTAAGATACAATAAATACCTGGTTTATATATTTATTTTGTAGATGTTATCCATCAACAAAATAATGTGAAATGTATTTAACAATTTCATTAAACTAGGGTGTGTTCGAAAAAATCACGGACAATCTCATAAAACTTGTGATACTTATTCCAGTAAATGGATTGGTCATGTTCAAGTAACATTATAAGTTATTCATTTAAGGTTTTAGTCTTCTAAGTGATCTCTTATAAGTATATTTGACATTTTATAACTGTTTAATTGTGGTCACAATATCCATATTATTCTCTTTATTATGTCCGCAAGTAATCCATCACTTTTTAATCTCCACATAAGGTTTATATCAGATAATTCATGATTATACAAATCGCATATGACCTTCAACATCCAATCATCTCTGTTTTGAAATAAGTTTGCCTTTTCAATTTGAAAAGATAACCACGTTTCCTTGAACCAATAATATTGACATTTACTTCATGCTTGTATTTTTTGTATTGACCACTCTGTTCACAACTTAATAACACAATTTTTTTCCTTCCTTGTTGTCTTTTGAAAGTATCATAATTATGAAACCAAGCCCAAACGCAATTCCACGAACTCATTCTAGTAAAACATCTTGTGCCACGAACCCATTCTAGTAAAACATCTTGTGTTGGAACCTACAACAAAATACATTACATGGTTATCATACAAGATTTTCAAATTCTTACACAAATTACACAAAATCAATTTACTCATATGTGAAATGACTAACCAAATCTTCACCATCAAAGTTAACTAATTCTAATTATTTCATATCCAACATTTTATCAACTTTATTGGATATTCTTGTCCAAACATGATCCTTCATCCTCATATGTAAGAATATTTTACATTTATCAATATATAATGACTAATTTATACGAGTATTAAAAAAATACAATGTCAAATTATTAGAAGTTAGATTGAGCTATTTTAAAATATAAGTTTGACTTTCAAAATAATTTGTTTTGAAAGTCAAATTTGTATTTTATAATAGATTAATTTAGAAGTGTAATTTAACTTTTTGAATTAGACTATTTCAGAATAACTTAATTTGCAATGTTAAATTACACTTGCATATTTGACGTGTTGGATAATATAAATTTGGCTTCGAAAATACAATGCAAGATGTGTGTTATGGAGTTCAATTTATACTTCCATGACCACCTATTCCGGAAGCCGACTTTCACTTCCGGATTACCAAATTCAAAACTTTATTTTTAAAAACAAAAAGTTCCGAATTTTGTAATCCAGTAATTTTTCAAATTTCAGAATCCGAAATTCAAACTTACTCACTTCACCTAAAATCATCTTCGAAGAAAACCTTCCACCAGCAGCTCATTGTCACCACTTCACCATCATTTACAACCACGATCAAGCACAACCAACCTTCCACCCACAATTGCTACCGCCACCACACTACACCGCCGCACTTTCCTCATGCACTTCATTTCACTTTTCAAAATATATACATCACGTTCGTAAGGGTAAACGTGTCTTTTCAAAATGATCAGTTTGAAAAATTCAAAATGTATGGAGGTGCACACTATCAACAAATAAATAAGCCAAGGACAAACTTGGTATTTCTGAAATTGTGGGGTGCAGGAAGCAATCGGCAAGTTTGAATCCTGGGAGAACGGCCCGTGGCATGGAGTATATTGGAAATGCTGTAGTCACGTGCACGGAAGTATACCAAAAACAAAATGAATGATAACAAAGCATATCTCATCTTTATCAATTTTCTATAGTCAGCACGGAGCGCACGTTAGCCCACTTCACCTATGCCAGAAGCCCACACTCCGTGTCTTGCTTCCACCTAACCAACTCATATCTCTGAAAAAAAAACTCTCCCCAAAATCCCTTTCTACCTCTCTCTCTCTCTCTTTCAATTAGGGTTTGCGTTTTCACACTCTCTCCCACACCCTCCCTCTCCCCTCTCTCTGCTTCCCTCCGATCCCTTGCGTTTCAATGCCTGCCAAATCCGTCAGTAAATACCGAACAGTGCCCAACCGCTGCATTATCGACCGAATTCGGCGCTCGATTCACTTCATATCACTTCTTCCCCTCATTTGACTGTAGGTTCCTCCATGGCGCCTAGCCGCAGAAAGGGCGTCAGTAAAGCGGCGGCGGCGGCGGCCGCCTGCCGCCAGTGGAAAGTGGGCGATCTTGTGCTTGCCAAAGTCAAGGGCTTCCCTGCATGGCCTGCCACGGTTAGTTCCTCTTCCTACGTTATGAATTCATGTGAAAGATTGTGTTTTCCTTTTGACTGTGCTGCTTAAAATGTGCTTTTGAGGTTCCATCGGCGGTTGCATGTTGAGTAGGGTTAGAATTTTGGTTTAGTGTGGCAATTTCCGGGATGATTGTGGATCCATGATTGAATTTCATGTTTTTTTTATGTTTTTACTAGATTATGGTTATAGAAGATGGATATGCCCAGCTTCTTCGCCTTAAAGTCTTGAACTTTGTTTGTCATATATGTGTATTATACGCTTCCTGGTTTGCTTAGATGAATATGTTGTGCATAACTGGAATGCGTTCAGCTGGTTTTCAAATTTTATTTGCTAATTCTGAAGTTTTTATTGCTTCTGATGGAAAGGGCGACTTTTGATTTCTTTGGTAACAAGGGGGAGAAGATGGAAATTAGTAAACATAGGTTGAAATCGTCTGGATCTTTGACTTTTCTGTTTCTCCTCCTCGTTGAAAGAAATAAATTTTGAATAATTACTGTTTCTATAGCACTGTGTTGGTATGCTTATAAATGAGATGATTTATAAGCCATCTTCATCTCGTTTTTACATTTTTCATTAGGCATCTTTAGATAGAGTGCGAATGTTGACACCGTACCTGAGAACCAAAAGTCTCCTGTCTGCAACCCAGTTTCCCAACAATGTGAGGATAACAGAGGGGTTTTGATGGCCCCCGTTTAGTTGTTGGGAGAGCTTGGCTGAGGAAGAGAGATCCTTACAATGTAGAAGTGAGGGATTTAAAGTGAGATTTGTAAGGCAATAGCGTGAGAGAGATGTAAGCGAGAGTGTGAAGGAGGATAGCGTGCGAGATTTGGAATTGGAAATGTTATCCACCGGTCAGGCTTAGTGTAAGTTTTACACTTCATTAAATTTAGAAAAGAAGTTACTTCTGCAACTTTTCTTTTCGTTTTTCACTCTAACAGAACATGCATTTTACTTATTGAAATTCATTCTCTTGAATTTCACCCCTATCAAATGTTATTGATAGCGAATAACAAAAAAATATCGGAGACCTAAAAATCGTTTTTGAAAATGTATCGGAAGCCACAACGGGTTATGGTGGAAGCATTAAAAATAAAATATATCCATACAGATAATAAAAAAATACAATATATAGATATATTTTAAAATCCAAAAATATAATTGTAATTCCCAAATAGTGAAAGACAATAACTAACTAACTTATAATATCATGTCTAAGAAATTCAAATAACAACAAAATCAAATTAAAACGTTACAAATATTAATTTCAAAAATTCAAATACAAAAAAACATAATGAAGGAGCTGATGGTTCAATGTGGGTAGGGTAGACTTGCAATCCGTGGTGGCAGCTGCAACAGCAGCAATGCGGCATCAACTGAAGCAGTGGCGAGACAGCACAATAATAAAGATGACTGTTGGTTCAATGTGGCTAGGGTGGCCTAGGTCAATATTCTGTTGTAATTTTGGGTTGGGTTGTATTGCCCAATCCATCTTTTTAAAAGAAAAAACACTTGGGCTGACTCTCTGTTGGAAAAGTAAGAAGAAAAGAGAATATTAGGGTTTTCACTATCTCGGGTCAGGTTGGTTCATGCGGACCTGAGGCTTCTTTTCCTTCATCTCGCACAGTCACCGCTGCTACTCCTTTGTTTCGCACAGTCACCGCTGCTACTCCTTTGTTTCGCACAGTCACTGCTGCTACTCCTTTGTTTCACACAACCGCCACTGCTACGCCTTTGTTTTGCATGACCGCCACTACTACTACGTTTTGCATGGCCGCTGCTACTCCTTTTCCCACAAGTGCTGCACTACTCCTTTGTTTCACATGGGTACTGTGTTGCCACTCTGTAACTTCTGCCATGTAGGTTTTGCAATGCTTCCGTGACACCCAAAGTGGCTGCCATGGGCCGCCATGGATTGCCACTGCCATGTTGTGGCAGCAAGCTAAGCTCTGCCTCCAGTTTCTGCCACAGTGCAGCTATAGAGGATTTTTTATAACACTGCCCCTACCGCAACCCCCTTTACACTCCGACCAAATTCACCTTAATAAATCATGGTGGGAATAAGGGGCCTTAGGTTATAAAACTGTATTTCTTTATTTTTGTTCACCTTTTTTGTAGTAACTATTTCATTTAACTTAAGCAGTTCTTTGCTGGTGGCAGGTAAGTGAGCCGGAGAAGTGGGGTTACTCTACTGATTGGAAGAAGGTGCTTGTTTACTTCTTTGGAACCCAACAAATGTAAGTATTCAAACTAATGTTTCATTTGATTGCTTGAATGACGACAGCATGGTTGTTGTGGCAATTGATTTGTCTAGCATAGCATAACTTTTGGAATCATATAAACTTTGTTCAAATTTCATAATCACACTTGTTTGGTAATGTGGATAGGATAGGGTGGACAATGTAAGATGAGAGAATAATATTTTATGCTTTGTGCCCGCCAAATAGCCTGATAGATAGTAATATAAATTGTATGCAACTGACGAAGTTATTCTTATGAGAAGTGGTGTTTGTGGCTGGGATTGTGATAATGGAGGTGGTGATAGTAATGGGTCAATGGTTACGGTGGCATTGCTGCTGTAATGGTGGTAGAGGTGGGAGTAGTGCTAACAGTGGTGATGGTGCAGCAGTGTCCACGATTATAGTAGTGGTGGAATGGAATAAAGAAGTTACGTAAGTGTGAGGGAAGGGGGAAACTTCTCTTTCTTCTATCCTATTTGTTCTTAACCCATCTCCGGTTGCCTCAACTTTCGAACTGATGAACAGGATGTGAGAATCAAACGGGATAAATTTATTCTATTTGTTAGAAAAGCAATATTTTTCTATTGTCAGCGTAGTCTTTTATAGTTTACACAAAAATATGTTTTGTTATTGTATTTTGAAAAGCCTGTGTAAGAGCAGGTTCTCCTTGTTTGAACTTGTCCCCTCTTCATAAATTGTAGTCCTTTGTTATATATAAATATATGTGTGCAGTTGCTGAGTGCAGTTTAACACTAGCATTTTATCTCAAGTCACATAGTTGATTAAAATTTATCACAGTTTATCCGATTCTATCACATTTATTGTAACCACTAATTGTTTGCAGTACATGTAAGATATCCATAATATCATGATGACTTATGGATATCATGCTTACTAGTAAGGTTCAATTGTGGTTGTCTTGTCGATATCTCAATGAGCGAGATTTTCTAGATTATTATTAGTGAATAAATTCCTTTCTTTACCAGCATTGTTCCCCAGAACTAGGCAGGTCTTATATAATATTATTATGTTTTCATTTATTATGTTTTTTTTCATATTTATCATTAGTTTCCATTCTTGTATCTGTTATTGGATTATTTGAGAGCGCATGACCTATTTTAATATCGTTTTAGGAAGGTACAGGCAGATGGGTTACAGTCATCAAATGCCACTTATGAGGATAATGCTGTTGAGATGTTTACTTTTAGCTTGCTTGATGTTATATGGCATCTGTATTTTTTTGGTTGAAACCCTACTTTAGAATATTATTAACCGTGATAAATATTTTCTGTAATTTGAGTTAATAAGAGCAGTATTTATCAACTATGATGTATTTTGGCTATGAGAATCAGCTGAGGTGCAAATTACTAGGACACGTTAAATACATTATGATTTCTTTAATTTCCCTTAACCTTATTTTTTGTTGGTGTATCTATACACATTAAAGGGATAAAAAATATGATGGTAAAGGAAGTTCTGATCTTACTTATTCTTCAGTCTTAGGTGTATATTTTGTTATTTTCTTTTAAGATTCAGTGTCCCTCAAGCCCAGCCGGAATTTGATATGCAAGATTGAGATGGTTTCATTATCTGTTTCCTCTAGTTAATTGAATGACGAGATGTCACGAGACTTCAATAATTTAAATTTTAAGTATCAGTTGGGTGTGATACAAATTCATTAAGTTTGTATAGGATATTTTATCTTTGATGCAACTTTGCCTTCCAGTATATGCCTAAGTCACAGTAGCATATTTTGGGTGCTTTGTGCCATTACCTACCTTGTTCTAACCCTCTGCCATCAGGTAATATAAATTGTACTATGCCTAGATAGTTGAGGTTCGTATGATTAAATCACAATAATAGTTTATGGGTTTGACTTATATAATTTTTTGGGACTGCATAATGTTTTCCTTACATAATCTGATGTGATTTAACAACAGTTGTAGATCAAGCCAAGTAGTGGCACTACAACTGAGTGGTGAATCTTGCGCTGTAGCCATATGCTAGTCGGTGGCTCCAATCATTATTGTATTTGTGCCATGCTTTTTTTTAGTTGTGAATATATATGGCTGTGATGCTTCTGCGCATGATTATAGAAATAGTTTGATTTGTGATGTGAATTGCGCAAATTGATTTACCTCATTCATCAGTGACACGAGCCAATTAGTGAATATGGTCAGGATCTTCACCTGAATTGCCAGAATCTTGCATTAGTGATTCTCAATTTGAATTATGATTCAATAACCTTACTGCAGAGATTAAAGTATTGACCGAGCTTGTTATTTCTTGCATAAAAATCATTGCATACATAGAGCTAAGAAGATACCACACATCCCTTTCCCCATAAAACCATGCATGTGTTTCACAATTGTTGCTTTGTTTAAGCAAGTTCCCAGTCTTGACGCAGTTGTTGGCAGTGTTATTGAATATCCATTATGGTGGTGCCATGGCGGAAAGCGGTGGCGGTTTTAAAGTCGACCGCCACCACATGACGATGACATATTGGGTTTTCTGTGGTGGTGGTGGCCACTTTATGCATCACGTGATGACACGGTGGATCGGAAAAGGCGGAAAAAACAGTGGAGGTGCAGCGGCACACGTGGTGAGCGTTGCGTGCGCGGAAGCGCAATGAGAGCTGCATGCGCGAAGGTGCGGCGGTCGTGGAGGTGCGGCTGTAGGAGAAGGTGGTTGGCGTTAACCCTAATTTAAAGTGATAGTTTATAGAGAATTGGGCCTTACGCGGCCCAATTAATTTAACCTAACAACACTAAATTAACCTAACAGCTATAATTACCTAAAAGCTATAATTTAACATAACAACTAGGATTTAACTTAACCTAGTAGCTACAATTTAGTAGCTACAATTTAACCTAGTAGCAGTAGCGGTAGTCCTTACCTTTATAATTGAACCGGGTCTTACCTAGCTCAATTAAATACTATATATTTTAACTTATGGTTCATTTTTTTTTTCCGTTATAAAGTTATAAAGGATTTTTGGGTTCTCCGATATTTTCCGTTATTCGATATCGATAACACTGATGGTTGGACAGTTCCTTGCTCATTGTCGCTTGTGTACACTCCATTATGCAATTTTGGCCCTGATAAAGGAAAGTTTGACAATGGTAGTTTTGGTCATAGAAGAAAATTATCACCATAATCAAGACTGTATATTTGTGTGTGCCTTTTGGAAACCAGTCTTGCTTTAAGGCCGTCATTTTGACCATTTGGCTCAACTTTAATAGCATAAACCTACCTGCATCTGACAATCTTCTTTCCAGGTGGAAGATGAACAAACGCCTATGTTTGTTCTGGTCAAGAGCATTCATTTCATTAATCATGGCTTGTTGCCATCTAGGATGATCAAGTGTGCTAGGTAGATTTTTAGGGATAGCAAACCAATGAGAGATTTGGAAAATGAAGGAGACAATTAATCATAACTTAGAAAACTGTAAATAGGATGATGATTTTTAGTACAACGAATACCTTTTCGAGGAAGACAGTGGCAAATGACTTGAAGAAGAGGACTGAACAGGTAACATCAAACCAATCTCTTATGTTCTTTGTTGATAAGTTTTCAAAGGAGGATATGATGGTTCTGTTGGACTTGGAGGAAGAGAGGGATTTTGAGAAATGAGTTGATTTGGAATGTCGTGGAGGTTGACAACGGTTATGCGAATGGGACAAGTAAGACTTGTTGCTCATGACCACCATCTTGAAGTGAAGAAAGAAAGGAGTCTCCTAAAGAAAGGTGACACTTACAAACACGTTACTTTTTAGTTTCTAGAGAATAGCATGGATACCTATTTTGGAGATGAGAGTATCTCAGGAAGACACATTTGATAGTTTTTGTACAGAGCTTGTCCAACCTAGGGGACACATCATGAACAAAACACACACACACCCAAAGACAAGGGTAGAGACATGAAATAAAGTTTCATGTGGAAATAGGATAGTATAGGGAGGGAATGTGATTGTCATGAAAGGAAGAGAACACTCTTTATGAGGAAGCAAACAATAAGAATAGCATCATGAACAAAACACACACCCAAAGACAAGGTTAGAGACATGAAATAAAGTTTCATGTGTAAATAGGATAGTATAGGGAATGTGATTGTCATGAAAGGAAGAGAACAAATCTCTTTATGAGGAAGCAAACAATAAGAATAGTATCACCCCAGTGACAAACTGGTAAGTTAGCAACAAGATACAAACATTTTCAACAAAATGTCTATTTTTCCTTTTTGTTATACCATTTTGGTGAGGTGTAGGAGGGCAGGTGGACTAATGTAAAATGCAATTTGAACTTAAAAGAGTAGAAGTGTTAGAAGAAAAGTTTTCTTTGGCATTATCACTCAAAATTTTGATAACTTGGCCAAATTGATTTTTGATTTCCTATAAGAAAGACACAGATAGAAATGAGTTCAGATTCATCTTTCATTAAATAGACCCAAGCACAAAAATATTCATCAATAAATGTAACAAAATATCAAAACCCAAAAGATGTGGCTTGTTTCAAGTTTTTTTTGGGAAGGAAGATCTAATGTGTTTTCCTAGTTGGTATAACTGACCCAAGTGATCATGCAAAAGTTTAGGAGATGGGGATATATAATAAAACATCGGAGATTTGGTGACAAAATAGTCGAGTCCCCTGGATTCATGTCACTTGATTAGAAGATGTCCCATCCCATGTTCTAACAAGTTAACCCACTCAAATATGTTAAAGATTTTTACAGTTTTAAATCAATGATGATTGCTTTATTTAAGCTGTGACTTTTGAGTATTCTATTTTAGTTTTGGGCATCTGGTATTTTGTACTGCAAAAATGTTATATGTTATAATTGTTTACACTGTATCTTGCATCTTTGGGATAATTGCTGCTGCAATATGTTATACCACTTTTCAGTTTTGTGGTAGGTTTCTCCTAGCTATCTGGGATTTGATTACTGAAGGTCTAGCATTTTGAATATGGCATTCATGATTCCTGTGCTAAAAACCTCGGTCTTTGGCAATTGATAGCATGATTTCTGAAGATTGGAAAGGAAATTATTTGTAATTGAAGAAAGTTCCCTTTTAATTTTGAATGATAACAGTGGTGTTTTAGAATCATAGTTTTGAAAACCATACTATTTGTGTAAACCCTAAACCAAGAACCTGTCTCCATGTACTGTGTGATTGATGATATGTGTTAGTATTTGGTTAGGTGTCTGGTAGTTATGGAGTTCATTAGGTTAGTTGGGTAGATTGATATTGTAAAAGAAATAAAGCATATTGCCTATAAATAAAGAAGAGAGGTTGAGCCGAATTCATATTTACTCTTGGAGATCGGGGATAAACTGCTGCCACATGAGCACAAAGATAGGCAAACCGGTGAAAGATAGACAAACCAGATTTTATTTATATAAACACTTCAACCCGGACCATCTAAAAGTTGTGAACAATCTTATCTTTTTTCTGTAATCATGGCTGTCTTGTAAATGGCCTATTTAAGCCAGTGTTGTTAAAATCGCGAGTATACTCGCTTACTCTATATTCAACGAGTTTCGAGGGGATAACGAGGTGACGCGGAAGGAAACTCTTTCATTGTGCGGATCGGAACGAGTAACCGCGTCATCTCACTGAAACGGAGGATCGCTTGCAGTTCCGAGTCACTCGCTTGCGGTCGTCGCTCGGTCAAGGTCGCCGCTCGCTTGCCGTCTTCGTCGCCGCTCGCCGTCACCATCGCTGCTTGCGCACGGTCGGTCGTCGAATGTGATCATCTTCACGGTTGGTCACCTTTTAGTTCGTGCGGGGGCTGTACTCTTCTTTACAAATTAGGGTTTCTTCCACTAAAAGAAGACACCTTTTCCTCAAGGCCCACGCCCAAAATAAAACCCTTTCTATTAGGGTTTTTAAAGTAACTTTGCTATTCTCTCATTTCATTCTCGCCCATTCTCTTATCAAAGGAATTGCTAAAACAAAGCTAAACATTAATCACACATTATTTTTAATGTGTGATTAAAAATAAGTTATTTTTTATTATTTTTAATGGATACACTGATTATCAATATAATTTTTTTATATATTAATAACTCTTACAAGTCGGGTTACGATCCTCGAGTTACGAGTTTTTATCCCTTTTCCGATCCTCTTACGAGTTACGAGTTTTACAACATTGATTTAAGCATATATCTCTTTTTGTTATAAATGAAGCAAACAGTTGCCTTTTCGTTTTAACTCCATTTTTTTCTTTTAATCTAATGACTCTAACAAGTAACACACCTTTAACTGTTAGATTAAAAGAGAAAATGTTGGGTGAGGATGAATAATGACTCTTTCAGAATTACTTTTGGAGTAACTTGATCCCTCCTATATATATAGGTCCTGACCACTTTGCAGCTGACAGTTCCAAACATAATATTGTTTTGAAAAAGAATTATCGAAAAAGGTAATTGTCACTTTTCTGCAATAATTCTGAGGAAAATATAAATACTAGTTTGCGTGACTTGTGATCTGAAAATAGAGCTAAACTGTTATCGCACACCTTCTGGTGATTTTATTGTTTGGAAATCTTTTAGTATTGAATCCCATGCCAAGAGTGTGAATATTTTCATGACCCCTGATGCTTTGGTATCTTGATTCTGTCCCATGGATTTTATTAGTTCTGTTCTGACTCCATTATTGGCCATGGATTTAGCTCCTCTTAAGTGAGAAGGTAAAGATGCACCCAGGCTTGATTCAAATAGAAGTGCTTATTTATTCCACTGTGTTGCAATGTGGAATGTGGGGTAGTTTGACTACTAATGATATATCTTTAACAATATATAATGGGGATTCCCCATTTGGTGTACAGAAATTGTTTTCCTATTTAGTCTTTAGTAATATTTTTAAGTCACAATACAATTCACAATGAATAAAGGTGAAAAAAAATGCTTGGTGGAGCAAATAAATAGAAAACAGAAAATAAACTACCGGATAGTGAGAAGGAAGAGATTCCTGCATAGATTAAAAAAGGTAACTGTTCATGTTCTTTTTAGAATTAAGCTCTAAGACTTGAGCTGTAAGTGTTTAAAATGTTTGGTTCTATATAGTTATACTTGTTTTATTACAATTCAGTACAATGTATAATAAATAATATATTTAATTATCTTATTTTCATATAAATAGATAAAATTACATAAATAAATTATAATACATATATATTTTTATTTACAAAAAAATTATAAGACGGTGTAATAAAACATGTGGACAAAAGCGTGACAATACATGCGTTTTCACTAGTAATTATAATTATTTTGGGTGAATATGTTGTGGTCTTATATTGAAGCTCTTGTACTCCCTATCATTTATTTTGTTCCCTTGCACATTACATCTTATTTCTATTTAGCTTGTGTTCGTTTTTAAATGATATTTTTTTTGATAGAGCATTCTGCAATCCTTCTGATGTCGAAGCATTTACTGAGGAGAAAAAACAGTCTCTTCTTGGAAAACGTCATGGAAAGGGTGCTGATTTCGGTCGTGCTGTTCAGGAGATAATTGATAGTTTTGAGAAATCAAAAAAGGATTCTCAGCTTGATGAAACTGGCCTTGTTGGTGATGTTGCTAATACAGATGTTTTAAATCTTGTTAACTCATCTGCTAAGGATCGGACAGATACCCTCAAGTTGGTTCACACATTACCAATGAATTTTTCAGATTCTATCATCAACAAACATGAAGAGGTAGTATGTGCAGCTGAGGATGAGTCAGCTGCTGTATTTAAAGACGAATCTGATAATAAGGAGGCAATGTTGGGGGAACCTACTGAGAAGGTTGCTGCAGTAAAATCTCCTAAGCCAGTTACTTATTCTTCTCGAAAAAGGTCTGTGGTTGACTTGTGCATGCAGGGTTGTGCAACACAGAGACATACCTCTGTACGAAGGTCTAGAAATCCATTACGAGCCCAAAACTTTGTGTTTCCTTATAATGACGGTGCAAAGGGTGCTGGTGACCCATCAACTACTGCAGCTCAGAGTGCATGTACACGAAGGAGTAAACGTGTTAGGAAATCCCCTGATCTTTCTGGCTGTGATGATTTTGAGTCATCTGCTTTTGTGTCAAATGGTAGCATGGAGGACAACAGTTCTGAAATTATAACAACTGATTCTGATACATTTAGCTTGAATGAGGGCAGTACCATAGATTCAAATTTTAAACTTGAACTCTCGGAAGCTATTGATTGTCCAGAAGTTGAGTTGAACAAAGGGCTTGATCTCAAAATAAAACCTGTAGTCAATAAGAAAAAAAGAAAACCCAATAGAAAAAGGGCAACTAATGATGCTTCTAAGCCAACCAGTAGGACAGAGGAGGAGGCTCGTTTGCAGAATGCCAGTCAAAGTTCACAGAATATTTGTGGAAATTCTAAAGAAAGATGCTTTGAACAAGATGGGGATGAGCACTTGCCCCTTGTGAAACGAGCAAGAGTCAGGATGGGTAAATCATCCGTGGAGGCAGAACTTCATGGCATTCTCCAATCTCAAGAAAATAACTGTAAGGAAGATACTAACTCAGCTCATCAGATGATCACATCCTCAAATTGTGAGAATGGTAGTCCTGCTGATGGAGACTCATCTGTACTGAATGGTGCTTTGGATAATGTTTCTCCAAAAATTTCAGTTCCATGTTCCAATACTCAGATATGTAATACTAAGAAAGATCAAACCTTCAGCTCTGTGGATGTTGAAGCTGCTTTACCTCCATCTAAACGCCTCCATCGTGCTTTAGAAGCCATGTCAGCTAATGCTGCTGAACAAGGCCAAGCTCATATGGAAGCTTCCTCATCGACCATAATGACAGCAAGTGGCACCATTAGTAATCAAGAATGTAATGATTTTGGGCTCCAAAAGTTGGATACTATCAACGATGATTCGTCTCATATCAATGTGAATTCAACCAGTTCAAATCCAGTGATTTTTACTGAGAATAAACCACCTATTCAAGTGGGTAAGCAACAACATGAAACAGGCAAGGATGTTCTCCCAGGTGCCACGTCTCAAGTCGTTGAAGAGCTTAGTGATCATATGGTTTGTCAACAAGCTGATTTAAAAATTCAGTCAAATGGAGAAAATTCTCCTATTGTTGATTCAAAATGTTTTGATGAAGGAAGCGTTCAAGATTCACCAGATCCATCATTACCTCCAAACAATGAAGACCACATTAGAATTTCTAGTCGTTCAAATTCAGCGTCTGATGCATCAGAGCAAAATGGAATAAGCCTTGACCCTGTAATGGATGTGAATGAAAATGATGCTTTTTTACCTCATAATGTTGATATGCCTCGGAATGAGGTTGCTGTACGTGAGGATACAGAGTGCTTGAAGCCAGCAGTTGATGATATTGGCACAGCAAATGATATGTAAGCTTTAGTTATGGCATGTTATAGTTCTTAGCCTTTTAACTCTCCTATTCAAATCCTAAAATGTTGAGAAAAAAAATGAAGAAAAACATCTTTATTCTTAAAGGCATAAAGCTTATTTTTTCTGTTATGACATCTTGTTCTATAGTTTGCCAATTTGGTTGGATGAACTTATGCTTTTCTCATTTAGATCATTCATCATGCAAGTGTTTTTTTCTACCGAAAACTAATTGTGGGGTTCAGTTTGGTGGAGTTCTTCAGGGTAAATTAATGTTCTTAATTCATGTTTTAATGATGGTGAATATGAAAGAGATCAATTGTTAAACAAAAGTTGTTTACGCTTTATTTCTTTCTATTTAAGAATGTTTCTGTCTGTTCTTTAATTCAGGCATGAGGTTGTGAAAGAGGTAAAATGTAAAGGTCCAGAGGAGGATATGAATTCCGTCTCAACATCTGACCACTGTCTGGGTGAAAAGGGTATTTCAGACATTCGGTCAAGTCCATCCTTGACAGATGGGGGAGATTGCATTCCGCAAGGATCTCCTCCAACTACTTCTGTTTGCAATGTTTCTACATCAGACAGCAGTAATATTCTTCACAATGGAAGTTGTAGCCCTGATGTACATTTACACCAGAAGCAAACTTTATCTGGTCCTCTAGATGGATGTAAAGATGGGTATGTTGCAACTCAACAGTCAAGATGTATAGGGAAGTCAACTGAAGCAGGACGAGCTGCTTTGTTGTACTTTGAAGCAATGCTTGGGACATTGACTAGGACAAAGGAAAGTATTGGTCGAGCAACACGCATAGCTATTGACTGTGCAAAGTTTGGTATTGCAGATAAGGTAATATGATTCTTTAAAATTAAGAAATCCCGCCTATCCTCGATTTTGAAATGTTAGCTGTGAATATGATCATAACCTGGGAAAAATTATACCAGAAAGGCTCCATTATTGTGGTTGGAGAGTTGAAAGCCTTGTAAACCTCACTAGAATCCTGTACTCCGAATGACTCAAAGCCTTGCAATTGGATCTTAATAGTGTGTCTTTCTGTACCTCCCCTAAATTTTAAATATTATTTTATTACCTTAAGCAGGAGAGGGTAAAATTTATGCATATCCAATTACACATCTACAATTTTTTAGTTGAAACTTTTTTTCTTAAATATTTATGAAATGCAGTTTAATTTCATTACATATGTTGTTTTTTATTTATTTTTTATTTTATAACAAGCTTTGGTGACAACTCTTTAAGTATTGAAGGCATTTTTTTTGTTCTAGTCTCGGGTTTAATTAAAGCTGTTTATGTGAATCTAACTTAGAAGTTTGCACATGTATTTAGTGTTTTAATTCTTCTGGACACTGATGAGACTTCAATTCCTTCAGTAGACTTTGAAGTTATTTCCTATGTAAAATTGTTGAACTTTATTTACAAAATGCTTACACATATCTATTGTTCAAGGTCATGGAAATTCTTGCTCATTGTCTAGAAATGGAGTCTACCATGCATCGGAGGGTGGATTTGTTTTTTCTTGTTGACTCTATTGCACAGTTTTCTCGTGGCTTAAAAGGTGACGTGTTTGATGCTTTGCTAATCTTGTCTCTAACTAAAAGAGAAGACAGAAAATGTCAAAGCCAGATAGTTAATAATTAATTTGAATATAAAAATTCTGTTTTTGCAGGTGATCTTTGTGGAGTATATTCGTCTGCTATCCATGCAGTCCTTCCACGACTTTTATCTGCTGCTGCTCCACCTGGAAATACTGCACAAGAAAACCGTAGGCAGTGTCTCAAGGCAAGTAAATTAAACCGTAGGAAGTCAAACAAAATGCTCTTTCCTTGCATATTTGTTTTGCATCATCATATTTTGTTAACCTTTGCTTTGAACATCCATAGGTTTTAAGGCTGTGGTTGGAGAGAAAAATCCTACCAGAGCACGTAATTCGCCGTCATATCCGGGAGCTGGATTTATATAGCAGTTCAGCTGCAGCTGGTGTCTTTTTGCGGCGATCAATGAGGACAGAGAGGGCATTGGATGACCCTGTTAGAGAAATGGAGGGCATGCTCGATGAATATGGAAGGTTCGAATTCGGTAGTACAGATTCTCATTTATTTTTGCATACTTCTGGACTGTTCACTTATTGTTCATTCGATCTTGTAGCAACTCAACTTTTCAACTGCCTGGATTCTGCATGCCCCGGATGCTTAAAGATGAAGATGACGGTGAATGGAGTGACTCTGATGGTGGGAACTTTGAGGCTGTCACGCCGGAACATACTTCTGAGGTATATGAAATGACTTCTGGAATTGAAAAACACAGGCATATCTTGGAAGATGTTGACGGGGAGCTTGAAATGGAAGATGTGGCTCCCTCAAATGAGGTTGAAATCAATTCAATTTCTGATGTTGGTAGAGAAACTTCCAAGCAGTTTGAGAAGAATCTGCCTCTGACCTGTGCTCCTCTATGTCAGGATGTGCCTTCATCTTCCCCACCACCACCACCATCATTCCTTCCTCCACCACCACCTCCTCCACCCCCACCTCCTGTGCTACACCACATGCCATCTACTTCTGATTCATATAACACAGTAGTTAATTCAAAAGGTTATACTGTTTCACAGGTAAGCTTCACAACTTCTGCATATGATATTGCCACCAAGTAAAAAATAACTCAGCTTATTATGTCGTTTCTAATCGAGCTCGTTTGCAGACTCTGAAAGACAACCCACTTCCCTCTGTGGTTCAGCCCATGGCTGCCCCTAGGCATAGCCAACCTATCAGTGATGCAGTGCACCATCAAGTCCCTGAATATAGAGACATGCACTTGCAAGAATCTACTTGTTCTTTCAACAGTTTTCCTGTTCCTCCTCCAGACAATTTTGGACATACTGATGGTGTTGCTATGCGTAATAAGGGGTATTCTATTCGGCCACCTCAACATGTGCCGTCGAATCAGTTTTCTTTTGTTAATGGGGAGCGGCATGTGAAACATCGAAGGGAGGTTCCACCACCCCCTCCTTACTCCAGTAGGCAGCACTTTGTGCAGCACATGGAGAGAGAGAACTTCTATAATAATCATGAGAGAATAAGACCACCTCCTTATGATTACCATGAGAGATGGAATGTTCCTGCACCATTTCCAGGTAAGATTGGGATAACTAATGATTCTTGTGATATTTGTCGTATATATTCATATTAAGTCATTAATAAACATGTCTAGCTGTATTCATATGGAATGAAATCAAGTTTCTTTCTTTGGTAGGTCCTCGATATCAGGAAAAAGGTGTGCCTCCTCCTTATGGTTGTCATCCTTGTGAATCAACCAGAATACCAGATCATGGGTGGAGATTTCCTCCTCGGTCTATGAATCAGAGGAATTCCATGCCCTTTAGACCACCCTTTGAAGATGCAATTCCAGTTTCAAACAAAGGTGCTTTCCCTTTTTACACAACATTTTTACTTTTGTAGTTACAAATTTTTTATTTGATAATGTCTTTTGCTCCTATTGAATTCTGGGATAGAAAACAGTGAACGCTTAATATTTATGTTTCAGGTCCGAGCTTTTGGCCGCCTAGGTGATCAGAAAATATCTAGAGACCATGGCTGGTATATTTATATTGATCATCTAGAGTGTAGTGCTTGTCCTTGAACCATTATTATTCTTGTGGGTACTCATGTTTCCGTCGCTGATTGCTAGGTATCAGGCCTTGTTTAGGAAAAGGTGATTTACCATTCTGTACATGCATGTATCCTTGGAGGGGGTTCGGCGGAATCTGCACAGGACATGTGTCTGCTAGGTTTTGTACATATGTATTTTAGCCTCTTCTGCAGAATGCAGGGCAGGATGAGTAAAATTGTAGAGTTGTTGGAGAGGGGTAACCTATTTAGGTTTCTCATGTGTCAAATTTTTTGCTCCAAATTTTAACTTGTTTCATGGGGAAGCCCTTACAGAAGTTAGATTAATATATATAATATATATATATACACACACAAATGTCAGGGATGTTTCTTGAAATTGTTCTCTTACATGCGTGGTTTCCCCTGCCAAGTGTATGGTCTTATTCTTAGTGGCCGCCAACTTAATGGGTTGTTTGGGTCCTCTTCCATAAATGTGCTGTCGTATAGGGACAGTTGGCGTATTCAGCAATAGTGCCATCGTTGAGAATCATCAACTTCTGATTTCTAAATTTCCAATTAAACGTGCAATGCCATTAATCTGCCTTTGTATTTTTGGATAACTTTCTGTTCTCCACTCCGATTATTTTTTAGGGAAACAGTACAAACTTTTAAATTTTTGAAGGTAAAGATATTTATAAGCTTCTGGTATGTATTCAATTCCGAGTAAAAGGGTAAATTTAATTCAATGTTGATAAAGTGGACAAAGACATGTGCCTTGGGTAGGTAACAATTATTTTTCGAAGAAAATGTTTAATGACAGTAAGATATAATAAAGATTTATTTGTTTAAGAAAAAGTTGAATGGCATTGAGATATATTGCAGAACGAATACATATTTAATTTTAAATAGCATTTAGACGCTTTTAATATAACTAGTGCTGAATTAGTTGGAAAATGAATTAGTTTGGTGAATATCATTTTGCAAAAGAAATGAAAGATCATACAAGGAAATTAAAGCAAACTATGGTTCATATTTTTGTTTTAGCAAAAATAAAGTTTGTCTTAGTTTCCAATTGAAAATCAATATAAGAAAATGAAAATACCCTTATAAACATTAACGTGAGAATGTGAAATCTTAGAGAGCTAGAAGTATTTTAACTTTATTAACACAAAAGTATATTTTGATAAAATAAGTGAGGGAGAAGAATAATTGAGGTTTGACTGATTGCCTGATTGTAAAAGGCTTCTGCAAATTTATTAAAAAAGGAAAGATAGAACGTGTATTTTTCTTAAATTAATAATATAAGTTTCTAACTTTTATTAGTTAAACTTTAATTGAAAAAATGAAATATATAAAAACACTACAGTCAGTTGAAGTATTTTATTGAACATTTTATTTTATTTACTATATTTTTAATAAAAATGTTTATATTTCTCATTTTATAAAAATATGTCATAGTCCTTTTAATTTTGAAATTAACTATTATGTTTAGGTATTTCTCATCTTGTTGTCTGTCAAACAATATTAATATTATGTTCATTAAATATGATATATTTGCTGTAAAAATTAAAATATAAATTATTAGTGTTATTATTATTATTATTATCATATATTTAATTTCTTCTACTTAAAAATGTTTAATAAACTATTTCTTATAAATAATAATCAAAATAATATATCATATTTGTGAAACTCTTCTTCAATATGATTAAATGATATTATAAGTACAAACCTTATATATTAATTGTAAATCAATTTTATAGAGTTAATTAGATCTACATCCTATTTTAAGAATAGTATAATAAAATAAAATTATATTATTTAAGCGGATGTAAATCTCAAATTTTTGGTTGAGTTAGAGCTATTTTTTTTTTAACTTCTAATAAATATCATAATTAATAATGAGAATATTTTTGCTAGCAAATGGCGTTAATACTCACTCAATTAATAAAATGAGAGATAAATTATTTTATGTTTATATATTAACATTCAAAATATGATTTATCAAAGACTTAAAAACATTAAAACATAATAAAAATATTAGGTATATAAAAATAAAGAAAAAATAATCTACGGAAACATGTTACATTTTTGTTTTAAATTTAAGAAATAAAGAATAAGTGTGTGATTATAAGAAAAAAAAGTTATCATGAAAATCTGATGATGAGTAAATGACATGTAAAATGGTTTTACTTTGTTAATACACGCATTATTTATTTATAAATGTATTACATTTAATAATTATCATAATTAATTATTATAAGTAAAAGTGACCTTGCCTAAACCCTCTACCTTAAATCAATTTATTAATATTATATTTAACTGCCTAATATCAAATACTATATTCATTAAATATAATATATAGTTAGCAAATAAATTGGTCAAATATTTAGATGTTGCATTTATTAAATATAATATTTTTAAGAAATCTGCATATTTAAAAATAACATATTTTACTATTCATAAATTTTTAAATATTTTTTTACTTAATATAATATATATTAAAATAGAAAATATAGTTAATATTATATTAATGAAATCTAATGTGCATTTTTTAAATGTAACAAGGGATAGAAATAATTAATGCGAATATTAAATTAAAATATATTTAGATCATAGTGATAAGGATTTATATAATTTTTTTAAATATATTATAATAAAAAAATTTCTTAATATACTATTTTCCTCATAATAAGGATATAGATTAAGAAATAAAATAGTATGTATATACGAAAAAATATTTTATTTTAATTCAATACTTAAATGGTAATATTTATGTTTAAACTTTTATTTTACAGTTTGTTCAATTATATACTTCATTTATGTTGTGTTCAAGTCTATTTTATTTGTAGTCTCTCTTTATACATATACCATGTCCCAAAACAATTAAATAGTTGGATGGTTGACTTGAATAAAATAGTTCATATCACGTTTTGCTAACAAACCATCATAAATTAGAACATTTTGATGATAAGATATTCACATAATTTCAAATATATTTTTCTCTTTTGATCTATACTTTTAGGTTATACTTAAATTGTGTATACATCTTTTATGATTTTATTATTTTTCTTATTTTTTAAACGAATTAAAATACACTCATCTGTGAACAAGTAGATAGGTTGGTATAACATTCTACCATGTGTAGTGTTCTTTTTAGCTTTGAATTCTGTAGTGTATATAAAATCTTGTGCAAATCAATAAGAGGAACTATTTTTGAACTGAATCTCATTCTTCCCCAACAAGGTCATGCAAACCATGTTATGTTTCCAGGGTGTAATGTGACCACTCATTACTTTAAAAAACATTGAGGTGCGCAACATTAATTCATTCACATGAAGAACAAATCTTTTGTAATCGTATGAGAAAAAAGTATCACTAAAATATAATATTTGTAATAGTAGATTTAGAAGAGCTTTCGTGCCAACAACTTATTGATTCAGATTGCTATAAATGCTTGAACTCTGATTGTGCAAGACAAGAACATATAACAGACTTACATCTTAGAACACAGACAAAATGGGTGCTTCTCAATCAATCTCAGAAAATTCTATTCATGAATTCACTGTCAAGGTACACTTTTTTTATTATCATGTATCAACCAAAAAAAAAGTCTAAAATCATGTGTCAAAAATGTAAAATGTACAAAATCTTGTAAATTCTGACTAATATAGTGAAAAAATGTATTTAGAAAGAAGAGAGTTATATAATATGTTCACACAATTTGACTGTGGTTGAAACAGGATGCCAGGGGCAAAGATGTGAACCTGAATGCCTACAGGGGCAAAGTTCTTCTTGTAGTTAATGTTGCTTCAAAATGGTTAGCACAATATTGTTTTGTTTTGTTTCTTAATGGCCAAAAGAAAACAAAATTAGTTTTTTCTACTCCTTTGGTGGCTAACTGAAGTCATGCACATTTAACAAACAGTGCACTTGCTGATGCCAATTACACCCAGTTAACTCAGCTTTATTCCACATACAAAGGCAGTGGTAAGCTATTCAATTTGAACTAATTCACATTGGTTGCCTTTAAAAAGAGAGTGATCACTGTTTTACTGATGTTAGGTCTTGAGATATTAGCATTTCCTTGCAACCAATTTTTGAAGAAAGAGCCTGGGACTAGCCAAGAGGCACATGACTTTGCATGCACAAGATATAAAGCTGAGTATCCCATTTTTGGAAAGGTTAGTTGCTTTTTCTTGTTTCTGTGGAACTGACATTACTTAGTATTTAGAGAAACATGAATGAAAATCAGAGAGATTTGTTGGTTTTTGATTTTTCTAATCCAATTGCAGCTTCATCCACATATTGTTGAGGATGTTACATTGCCAACATAATTAGAGAAATTTCTTATTCTAAGAATTTCTGATTGTAACGTATCTTCCAACCAACAAACTTCTTTCTTTGATCCCAACCCTGCAATTGCTTTTGAAATTGAACAAACCGACACACACATTGGAAAATGAGCCTAAAATGTTGGGTGTTTTGTCGGAAGATTAGATGATATTGTGCGTGTGAAAGTAACTATAGTGAAATATAAATATGTGGATTATAGGTGGTCAACCACGTAATTTATATAAATATTAATAAAAAGTTGTGTATGGAAATATAGTTTATATGAAATTATGATGTTTTACCAATGACTTATATTTATATGAAACATCTGGTTATTAACCTTATGTTTTAAATTGTTGTTTGTTTGTTTTTTTTTTCACATGTAGGTACGTGTGAATGGATCAGAGAGTGCACCAGTGTACAAATTTCTGAAAGCAAATAAATCAGGGTTAGTGGGATCAAGAATCAAATGGAATTTCACTAAGTTTCTAGTTGATGAAGAAGGTCATGTCATCAACCGTTATAGCCCAACCACCAAGCCATTAGCCATTGAAGTAATATATCCTTTCTCTCTCTCATGGATGTGAAATACAATAAGGGGGTAACCCTATTTATTAAAAGAAATTTAAATTTTTTTCATTAAATGTTGAAATTTATCAGCATACTTTTCCAGAACTTTTAGTATTCTTTTCAAATAAACAGTCTTAGGCTATGTTTGTTAATTTTTGATTAATTACTCATGAATCATGGTTTTGGATTAGTTGATGTGTACTACACTATCCATTTGTAAAAGTTAATCTCGTAATTTTTTATTTACTAGGTTTTTAATATAAATTAAAAGCTTGTGATCTGAAACTCACAAGTTTTTTCTGTTTGTTTTCTTCTTTGACAGAATGACATCAAGAAAGCATTGCGGTTGGTTTGAAGACCACTCTTCAATTATTTCAAACTTTTGCTCATGTTCAAGATATCTGATAAAAAAAAAGGAAGAGAAAAGATGATATGATTGATGTTTATTCTATTGATTATTTATGTTCATGGTTTTACTTGTTATGTTGTATCATTGTATGAAATTTATTTTCAGCCTTTCGATATATATTATTCTATCAAATTTTATTCCAAGGAAATTATTATTCAATTTGTTTTTGGCAAGTAATGGTATGTCATTATGTACAACGAAAACTTAAGGTGAAAAAAAAAAAACTTCATTTCCACTTTCTGGGAAATTTAATTCGGTCAACCGTTGACTTAACTTTTATCACATATTCACAATGAATTTTGAATTTATATATTCCCATTTGAAGCTTAGTTATTTTAACTTTTTTTATATCTCAACTTTGATCATTTTACAATTTGAAGATATATATATATATATATATATATATATATATATATATATATATATATATATATATATATATATTTCTAATTATACTTTATGTAGTATGATGGATTAATTAAGTTGAAAGAAGGCATAAATAACTTTGATAACACAAAGTATTTGTAATGTTAGATAGAGAAATGGATTGAAAGAGATGATTGTGGAAATAATTGAATGGTTTATAAGATATAGGTAGGATTTCCTTGTCAACAATTTTGAGAAACATTTAGTGATGGTCTAAGCATACATGCAACATATCGTTATCTTTATTTAGGATAAATGCCTTCTCCATCATCTTTATTTTGTTTTATTTCTCTAAGTCATATAGCATTAGTTAGTGTCTTCAATTATTATGTTTTATTTCTCTAAGTCATAGCATTAGTTAGTGTCTTCAATTATTATGTTTTCTTTTCTGGAGTCTTGAGACAATCTTTATTCTTGTATATGAAGAGAAGATTTATTGTGAGAGAGATAGATGAGTTTTCAAATTTAAAACTTTAGAGTGTTATAGTTTTGGGCAGCAAATGGGGTACACAATCACACTGCACCACAAATATCTTATCCTTTCAATTTGTTTTACTCATCCTTGCCTGTGGGAAAAGGACATCAAACCATGTTTACACAAATTCTCTTTCAATTCTTTTAAGTTAAGACTTCTGTTTCTTCCTTTTCAATCTTCTAATAAATAAGAATGAAATTTCAACAGTTTTCAGGACATTTATGGTAAAATTATACTAACTATGGACGTGTGTAATCTCACTACACTAACTAAATTAACTAATACTCGTTTGTCACAGTTTTTCATAAGAGAGTATATTCTTGTTTTGGAAAAATAATTCACCTTTTAAGCTTTCAATGTAATCAGAAATTGAGAAGTACCTAAAAGTGAATTTTTAGTTTAAAAATTTATATTAAAACTAACTGTTTTTATTTGGGGATTATTATTATTATAAACAATAATGACAAAAACTAATGCACGACAAAAACAGATAATGACTAATTATTAACAAACTAGTTGATTAAGAGGTTTTTGTTGGCAATTGATCAACATCTTGCCATCAGTTCATGATTTTGTTTTACACTTCTATCTAGAATGAATCTTCTTATCTTTATGGCAATGAAAATTTCCTACTTCAGTTTTTTCCAATTTTCTGGCCTAGAAAATCAGAGCTGAGTGTTGCACGTGGGCCGGGCCCGTGACAGAAAATTCATAGGCAGAGACACACGTGTAAGAGTTAATGTACATAACCCAATGTGAGGTGGCCCAATATTGTTCACGCTGTCCACTTCTAGAATAGCAGACATAGCGATGTGGGACTAATCTTTTAAATGTGAGGGTGAGATCACGATTTGCGAAGATGAAAGGAAGGTCCTCAACATTGAGTGAATGTGAAGGAATTTGACGTGGTTTACTGGTGCCGGCAATGATAAGAGGAAGGCATGTCAGGTCGACAACGACAACGACTCGGTTTTGCTTTGAGGCAACACAGTACACGTGATCATGGCCACTACTAGAGGGCACAACTTTGCCTTCAACAACCCTTTGAGAAATCACAACACATGATTCTGTTATGGCCTCGTGTGGAAAGGCATGTTCTATTTTAGGAGTATTCAACATCAAACCCAGGACGAATACATTAACTGCGTTACTATAGTAGTATCCAGAGCCGTATTACATTTACTTATCACCCTACAAACTTTATCTGAAATCTCCCTTTTTATACCTTTTTTTTCTTTCTGGGGGTGGGTAATGTGGTGGTATTCTAATAAAAGCTAGTGTTTTTATTTCTTGTGTCTTTTAGTCTTTCACTGGGGTTATAGAATCTGAGATATGACAGTGTTAATTACTGTACATAAAACATCGTATGGAATTTGAGGCTGTTTTAACTCTTCTGAGGGGGAGAAGGAATATTCTAACGTAGGAAGAAGGGACAAAAGACAGTGTCGTCCTATTCCATAAGCATCGTGTACATGAGTCAGCTTGTTGAAGCAAAATAATTAATAGTGGTTTTGTCATGATGATCAATGAATCATGTCAACCATGACTTGGACTTAAACACTGTAGCATCCTTATTATTGAGTCATGATTACAACTACAATACTTCATCCACCGACTGGTTTAGTATTTTATTTGACCAAATACGCATATTAACAATGGTTAGGCCTATAACCTGTTGTATAACTGTCATTAAGAATGTCTTCATTTGCTGACAACTTGCAACAATCAATGTATTTCATTATTTTACATTATCACCATTGGTTTGTTATTTGTATTTTTAGGGGCTTCCATTGATGTCTTATTTAAAAACGCAAAAGAAAATAAAACAAAACAGAAGATAACAAACATTGTAGCAAAGTAGATGCAGACACATCCCACAAAAGAGATTGGCATTAACGATGGGGGCGACAAGGATGACCCTTGGTCAGTAATAGTGGATGAGTAGTCCCTCTCAAGCGTGTTTGGCAAAGGAGACAGGCTCATGGGTGTAACTTTGTCATCTTAGGTGGATAGTGGGACATGTCCCAAAGCTGCAATCAAAGGCCAGAAGAACATAAATCATCCACCGCAAATTTCCTTCCTTCATATCTTCAAATTCTTCCCCTATATATTTGCTTCAGTCTTCCCCCTCAGTATTCAGACAGCAAGCACAGATTTTCATCAAGTCCTGGAAAACTTGGCATAAAATTGGAAGTAGAGAACATATGGCAGCTAATGTATTCTCAGTTAGGGGTTCAAAGCTTCGATCATGGGAGAGGTGTTCCAAACAAGTTCGGCAGCAGAGGACACGACTTTACATAATCTGGAGATGCACTGTGTTGCTCTTGTGCTGGCATGAGTGAAATTAAGTATCATCACAGTTTGATCTTGGTGGCACTATAAGTTGAAGACATGGCAGAGCTAGAGCTGTGTTTAAGTAGAAGTTAGGTTTCCATTTTTGCTGGACACCATACTACTGAGTATGAAGAGATCAAGTTAGACTTGTATTGTTAGAAAGGGAGAGTTTAGGGGGTAGAGTAGGTAACTAAAGGGGCTATATGAAGAAGGAGTTCCTTCTCAACATGTAAATTACAAACTAGCCTGTTTATAATTCAAAATGAAGATACCAATCAGTCTTATGTTTAAGTGTTTTTGATATGACACACACACACTCACACAATAACATATAAACACTGCCTTTGCATTTTATTTTTATCACTTGTGTGTCAGCGTGAATGGTTCTTAAGTCTTTTGTAGTACTTTTTACTCCTGTATTCACTCTATTGTTCTTTCTACGAAACTATGTATTTTGATACGTGGTAAATGTACTTTCTTGTAGGAGAGGGGTGCGTCAATGGACTTCTTATCTCTTCTTTTGTTTTGTCTGACCAAGGATGTGCTCAATTGAGTCTTTCTTTGATGGTTGCATAAGGCAAAATAACTCAGAGATGAACAAAAGGATTAATTATCCAACACATGCTTTATGCACTCATGATTGTCAGAAAAATGGACTTCTGTCGCTGTTTATTATTTTTTCAGGAGCATAAGACTTAAGACTTTGTTAACATTTTGTGCTTATTTTATTTTAATTGTTGTTTATATTCATAGTGATATAGTTGTTTTCTATTTTTTTGTTTTTCCAGTTTTAAACCATTTTGAAAGTGTCTATTAAATAGAAGTATGTTATTTTTTTTTATATAAAAACAGAAGTTTCATTGTGCTGAATATTTTTTTTACAAGAAAGAACGGATCCTTTTTCTTTTTAAATTAGTTTTAACCACTCTCTTGGTATCAGAGCCATAATTGATCTTATGGGATCTTTATATCTTAAATTATAAAACTAATTATATTTACCAACGTTGCTTTAAATCCCTCTTGGTGAAAATTATCACATTTAGTCATTTAGTCATTAGCAAAGGTGTGTCAAAGATTTTCACAAGAGTAATTTCTACCTGAATTGTATGACTTCGGTTTATATATGACTGGTGAGCTATCCTTTAATTATTTTGGTGTTCCTAGTTAGTTCAAAGGAAAACGAAGGAAGAGATATTACTCCTACATAACTAATAAAATTAAATATAAATTGGCAAATGGAAAATGTCCCCCCCTCTCTATCATAAGTTGGGTCTAACTAGTTTCCTTAATAATTCGCAGTATGCTTTTGTACAACTTTACTGTTTATGTTGAACCAGAATCTCTTCTTAGTGCAATTGATAAGTAAATGCACAGTTTTATTTGATTGGAGGATACTAGGTACAAAAAGCTTGCTATTGGTGCCTGATCCTCTATAAGGAGGACATTTAAGAATTTGCTTCAAACCAAATCCATAAAGATATTTTTAGAGGTGTTTTTTTAAGTTTTTCTAGTTATATTAATATGATAAAATAACCATGTATGCTAAAAATCAGTAAGGTTGAAAATCAGTTAGTCAACATTAATAACACTAACCATTTATTATACTATTAGAAGTAAAATATCAGAGATCAATTTGCAATTATATTTTACTCTGATTTGGTATGCATATCTCTAAATATTAGAATAGTTATTTTAAATAAGAGTATTTTTATTATTATTCTTTAAATTGAATACTTTTATAAGTCTTTTTTAATAAAAGCGTTCTTTTTTGACCTTTTATTTCTTTTAATTTTTTATTTTTAATACCTTTGGTTTTAATTTGAATTCTAATATATATGTTAAAAAGATGATGATTAAAAATAATATTATATCACAATATAAAGTATTTATCATAAATTAAAATGCAATTATATATTCAAAAATATCTATTTATTACAATTTTTAATTATAATTTATATATTTAGAAGTATCTACTTATTATAAATTTTAGTTACATAAAAGAAACATTTATTATGCATAATGTCCATATTAAAATACTAGTTAAATCTTATTTATTCTCATAGAATGTATAGTTAGTAACACTAATTAGTTTTCATATTAAATCTGTTTTTGTAAAGTGTTAGTTGTTACTGAGCTTAGTGATTTAAAAATCTAGAACAGTGGATAAGGGCAGCATAATGATTTTGTCATATATCAGTAACAACCATAAGTTTAGCTTGCAATAAAATATATACAAAATTAATTGGTCATGGAATGGAAGATGATGGCACACAGACATAAGTGGCAAAGAGCCAAATAGTAGAAAGGCTGGAAAACACGGATGTTTCTAAAAAGAAAAACTTTTCTTTGGTCAGACACGTGAACTGGTAGTGGAAGAACCTAACGCGCAAAATAAGAGCCTTTTACCTGTCCTGCAACATTATTTACTTACCTCATGTCTTTTTCTGTTTTTCATTTCGCCACACAATCAAATGAACATGTATAACCAATGATCTTTTAGCTTCATATGTCAGAGTTTGTTAAAAACTTGATTGATTACAATTTTTAAATTCTATACTATTATTCTTTCATTTATTTGATATCTAAATCCAGATACCTGTAGCGTTTTACAAAGATGTCTATTTAAAAAAGTTTGAACTCACCAAGGCACTGCATGAGCCCAAAAGTGTCATGATTATTGATGGTTTTGTAGGGCAAAACCTTCCTGCACCCGATCAATTTTGTCGTGCAACTCGTCAATGCAATTTGACGTGCAACCCATCACAGATGTAAAAATACCAAAATATTCTATTTATTAGCTTTTGAAAAATATTTTTCAAAATACACTTTTCGAGACAAAAAATTGTGTTTCAGAAAAATAAGAGAAATATATTTAAAAAAATATTTTTCAAAATGTAAATTTTATGTTTAGAAAATATTTTTCAAAAATTAATTTCAGAAAATATATTTCAAAATATAAAATTTATATTTCAAAAAGTGTTTTCCGAAATTTATTTTGAGAAAGTATTTTTTGAAACTTATTTATTTTGTGATTTTAATGAAATTGATGGGGTGTCGGTCAAAAGTGACGAGGTGCAGGAAGATTTTGCCGTTTTTGTAGTTAGAATGAAGCCCATATGGGTGTATATAACCCAAACCGACAGTTGTATATGAATGACTCATGTACACTCTGATGCTGTTATTGATTTGGAGAAAAGATGTGAAATAAAATTGTAAGTTGGATAAATATGAGCTGAAGGAGAATAAAAATGTGAGTACCCATGAGTTTCATCTGTTTGTTTGTAGAGTAAATGGTGAAAATCACATAACTTCAAATATTGTCACCGGTACGTTTCACCTTTTTACCTTCAAATGTTTAGATTGATGAGACTTATAATGCTTCACCATGATAATAATCACTTGTATTAACCAGTTCTAATATTAATATGAAAAGGTATAATAATACTTCTATAAGTATACTAATTTATTTCCTTTTAAATAAGTAAACCAAACTACTAGAAAACAATTAATCATTTGCTTTAATATTTCTCTTCAATCAAACAATTCAATACCCAATTTAAATATTATTTATTCTCTTTATTTCAACTTGCATAATTTCCATTTCTATTTTTTTTCTTTTTTTTCTCTTCCACACATCCACGCACAGGGCTAATGTGGTTTGCCTGTACAGCCTCTCTTAAATGAAGATAAAGATATAGCAATAACCATTACAGGTGACACAGAAGAAATAAAATAATTCTCAATAACGTTATATATACAAAATTTGCATAAACAACGAGAGCCGAACCTCGAGTACTATATAGCAAAAATATCCAGATCACAACTAATTAGTGACATCCCAGGATTCTAACGTTTATTTTGTGGTATAAACAATAGTACGAACTACCGTGTTTTTCCCCCCTCAGCAGACCACCAAACAGTCAGTAAACTCCAGAATTCAGCTCTGCATCTTTCTCAAAAATATCCCACCCATCATCAAGAAGAGCATTGTGATCAGCTTTAGATTTTTCCTCGTCGTGCCCACTTTTGGAAGAAAGGCTGTCACTTGAGGCTACCCGGCTTGTCTTTCTTCTTTCAGATGAATCACTATGCACAGAACCTACATCAGATGCCACAGTCTTGTGGGACGTACCTGATGAAGCTAACTTGCAAGTAGTCTGGCTTGAGGTGAAGGATCTACTCAATGGAAGATTTGCATCAAATTTCTCTTTTAGAAGCCTAATATCCTGACAAATAACAGAAATTTCTCCTCTGCAAAGTTAAATGAAAAGAAAATATATTAGATTAGAAAGTACAAAAATATTACAACTACAAACGGTCAATTGATAACATAGTGCACAAATATGCATGTTGAGGGAAGAAAGGAAAGAATATTCAAGTCCTAGTAAAAGATCGAAACAACAATTTCAGGGAAATGATGTCAAACAAAAGGCCTTCTAGTACGACAATGACCGTTTAAAAATATAACGTAATGGCCATGATCTAATAATCTGGAACCAACAGTAATTTTCAAAAAGAATTAATAATTAACAACTAAGAGAATTGGATTAAAAAAATATTAATACCGGAAAGAAAAACGCAACAATGTTGAAACAGAAAAGTAACTTACTGCAACATATCAACAACCTGCCCTCGATCCATGAGGAACTCCCGTAACTGCAGAGATTAAAAGGTGGAAATAAAATCATAAAATATCAACGAAAAAACTTCTCTAAGTTGAGTTTGCCTCTAAAATAAATAAGGGTGTCCCATTCCTTAATTTAATTTAAGGTGAATTATGATCTTAAACCACAAAAGATTTAAGGGCAGATTAACCCTAGTTCACATAAAAAACAAGCTCGTTTATAGGAGCTTTGTCCAAAATATTACATGTAGAACAAATGGAATGGTTCAGAAGGATCAGAAACACAAGTAACCTTCGAATTCTCTTCTGCCTCCTGCTGTAGTCTTCTTGATTCATGCAGTACCTTCTCCACCAATTTTTCCTGCTCAGCAAGAGCCTTTTGTGCAGATTCCTCCTTTTCCAGTTTTTCATTCTCAGCTGCTTTCCTCAATTCTTCTGCTGCAGCTAGTCGTGCTTCAAGAATTTGGCGCATCTGGAAGCCAGAACAAGGAAATGAACCAAATAAGATGCTAGCAATTTTACTTCTTTATTGTCAAGTTAAGCAATCCAATTGCACAAACGAATATTTTTGAATCATAACCAATATTTTTAAATCACATGCCTTCCTTAGCTATTATGTTATAATAGAGAAGACTCTGATTACTACAATAGTTAGGAAGGTGTTCAAGGTATTCTGAAATGCAGGAATATGTGCAGCAAAGGTATGATGATTAAATTTCCAAGAACAAGCTAAAGTGCAAAGCACCTCATCGAGAATTGCAAGAGACTTATCCCTTTCATCAGACAAGCTGAGTAAGCGAGATTGAAGTTCCTTCAGTTCGGTTGCCAGAATTGCTTTTTCTCCATACACTTCTCCTGCATGCTGCAAGAACAAGTTGACAATGAATATTTTTTCCTCATCTAGTACAAAACAATGAATGCAAAAGATTTTGTGACTTTTATACAACCATGTCATTTGCTTCTTTAGCTTGTTCCAGCACTGTTTTATATCCTTCTACCATGGACAGAATATTGGACCCTCCTGTAGCAGCTTCCATACTGGCCTGCTCTGCAGCTTTCTCCTTAAGTTCCACATCCCTCATCAAGTTGATAAGAGATTCCATTGATGAAAACAAGGTTTTCTGCAACAATGTCAAATAAACTTAAGATGTCACAAGTAATAAAGTTACCACCAAACTATAAGCATATCATTCTATATTAACAAGGCTTATACATTGCTATGATATCTACTCTATTGTTTAATCATTCAGTATAACAACAATGATATTAACGTCACCTCCATAACCTCTGCCACATATGATATATTGTTATAAAGCTAGTATTCCTAACATCCAAATATGAAATCTAGGACTACTAATACCTTGTTACTTTTGGCGTCTTCAATGATTTCCTCAAGCAGATCAATTCTGCATACTTGACTATATTGGCTAACGTCATTCTTCCCAGCAATATCATCTTCAACATCACTAGTTTTGTCACCAGCTCTAGAAAACCCAGCATCCAATTCTAATTGAGGACTATCTTTAGAATTTAGTGTATTCCCTTGAGCAGGACAAACTGCTTGAGCCTCAGAACTTTCTAACTCAATCAAGTTAGTTTCACAATCCTCCAGTATGTGACTTGTAGTGGCATCATAATCATCAGCTGAAGCACCTACAAAATCTTCCCACTCTTCATTTAAACGGTTTCCAGTCCCATTTCCATTGTTATTAGTGGAGGTAGCCTCCTTGCTATGGTAATTATGCTCAGGTTCCATCTCTTGACATAAACCAGAAGAAATCAAGTTTTCAGACTCAACATCAACACGAAGTCGTCTCTGATAAAAATTTCCATATTCTTCCTGACTAAAGCCATTTGATGTCTCCAAAGCAATCTTGTTTGAGATTTCTTCAATGAAGTTATCTTCAACATTCTGCAAAACATCTAGCTCCTTCATATCATCCGTTCCAAGAAGCTTTTCAGTAACATCGTTTGAATTACTGACATTCGACAATGTAGACATGTCCAGAGCTTCATTCAAATCTGGTACCAAAGAATAATCAGCTGTTTTGGTATATATAGAATGTGGAGCAGAAGAAGGCCCCGCATCTATGTCTTGAACAAGCTGACGGTGCCTCAAACTACTGCCTTCCTCCTCACTTTCAGCTGCATTTTAAACATGTCATGAGAGATATATTAGTAAACCAGATCAATGCAAACAAGGTACTGTGACATTGAAATGAATGTAAAAATGAAGCAACTCCACCTTCAACATTTAGTGGAGCCCAATGGGCATTGTCCTGAGGAGGAGTTGCAGGTGGTAATTTTTTGGACATGAACGGGATGACTTCCGCAAGAACAATTCCAGCAGCGAGATCAGCATCCTTTGGGTGTTCAATAGCCACAGCTCTCAGTAACCTGGCATCAACCTGTTCGGAGAAAATTGATAAACTTCAGTCAGGACTCGGTATGGATAACAAGTTAGACACAATCCCAGATTAGTACATCTTTATATTACTCTAGATTACAGAATGTTTTATGATTTATATACTTCTTGGCACCAGTAAGTTCGTTCTCGAGCATATGTCAACTACCACAAAAAATTTCTTGACAGTTGAATAGAAATTGTACTTTTTTTACCGGTACGCAACACAACCACTAACCAGAGGAAATAATAGCAACAATAGAAACAATATCTATTCATTCAAACTATACATGTTCATGCACTTTAACGCTCAACTACAGAGTCCAATGATCTTTATTTTTATCTTACCAGTGTAATATTGGAATTCCATATTAACTTCGCAAATCAGAGCTATAATCCACTACTTGATCGCAAAGCAACTAATAGTTATACTTCAAACAAAATCATAATGTATTAATGTGCAATCACACTTTTGGGGAAAAGAGTAAATAGCTATACCTGCGGAAATAACTCCTGCAAGCTTCTATAGACAGAATTGAAACCCATGATCAAGATAGATAATCTGCAAAGCTCCAAAAAAAATAGGACTTTTTAATATTGATATTTTAATTATGTAAAAATAAAAAACACGTAAACGGTTAAAAACTAAAAGCAATGAAAATTAGGGTTCGTGAATTATGAATAGAATTCGTCCGAAAAACGACATTGAGGAACCCCAAGCCAGCTTTTTTAATATGCAAAATTAAAGGCTCTTTCTTCCGTCTCCCCCCACACCGCTTTTCATTATTTTTGCTAAACCCTTTGGCAAACAAGAATCGCTTGCTAATGCTAAAGTGAAAAACCCTGTCACTCACGATACGAAAAATAAAAATAAAAAATAAAAATAGAAAGCTTCATCAAGATACCTTATTTTGAATAGGGCTAAAATGAGAGAAGAACAATTGGGATAAAAATTGGAAAGTGAGAGAAGAATTGAGGATGGAAGAGAAGGGAAGGAGAAGAGATGAGTGATCTTGACCAGTCAGTGTGAAAGTAGAATTGAATTGGGGAGCATACGTAAATTACGCAATTTCCTATTTTCTGGAAATATCGAAAGTGACCAAGCTAAGTTATTGGATATTATTGTGAATTTCATCAAAATGAAGGGTTTTTCAGACAAACGAAAAAAGAATATGACCAAATCCAAACATGCAAATTTCATTATTTATATTTTTTTTCGTGTAGAAATAAAGAGAAAAAAAATAAAAATATTGTAACATGAAAATAAATTGAATTTTTTATGTTAAATGTGATAAAAGCAGTTGAATCATAAAAGTAAAACTTTTTAAAAATTATATAAACTAATAAAAAACAAATTATTTGAATAGTAATACAACACAATACAGGAGTAAAATAATAACTTTTATTCTTATTTTTATATATTTCTATTCTCTCCATCAAATTATCCAAATTTAATTTATTTCTTCTCTATCTTCATTCATTATCATCCCATATCTAAAGATGTAGAATTTCTTCTATTTATTTACAAAAAGTATTATACCGAATATGGTATCCTAATATTATATATTTAACATTTAATATTATTCTATTTTTTTAAATTAATGTGTTTTTATTTTAATTAAAATTTGATTTAACACTTATTTTCACTGATTTTTTTTGTCAACCATCCCATATCATTTTTTTTTACAATTAAAATCTTTTTCATCTTAAACACGATAGAATTTACTTTCTACACTAAATAAATTTTTAATATTCCAATAATATTTTTATTACTTTTATTTTAAAATTTACTTATTAAATAATTTGTTTTTTTTCACACTCGTATCTCTCTCATATATAATAAATAAATAAATAACAAAAACAAAAATTGCTAACAAACTTTTTTATAAATAATCTACTATTAATACTCTTTTATTAACAAACTTTTTTTATAAATAATTTTTTATACAGTTAAAAATAATGTTTTTTAATTGAATTTTTAAAATTAATTATATTATTATTTGATTTTAAATTGTAAATATAATCATAATAAAATATCTATTTAATAAACTAATAAAAAATAAAATAATATAATTGATTAAAAAAACAAAAATCTATATAATATAAGAGAGAAAAAAATATTCAATATTTAAATTTAAAATAAAAATAAAAAGAACATATTACACATTACTTGGTCCAGGAAGCAATTTGTATCAAAAAGAAATTACCTTCATTTTATTATCATTTATTTGTATACTTGATTTTTAATCATTAATATTTTCTATCATTAAGAAAAGTAAAATGTCAGCATGGCGAGGATAAAAAGAAATAATAAAAATACCAACAATTAAACCTGCAAGTAAAATATAACTAATATTAATCAGAGGATTCTCAAAGGTGATGACAGACCTTGGATATTTTCTTTTTAAACTATCAGTTGTTTAGTTTCTTTCTACTGAAGTTTCTTCGAAGTTAAGATTCCCAGGGTTATTATGAGATCTTTTCCGTTGTAGTCATGGGATTATGATTACCGACTTTGGAAATTCATATCAGGCAAAAATTCCCTGCACCCCCGATGCTCACCTCAGTCCACACGCGAAAATAAAAAAAAAAAAAAATACTTTTATCATTAGTTTTTGGAAGATACTTTCTAAAGAGTTTTCAAAAAGTATTTTTCTAAACATAAATTTATATTTCGAATAATACTTTCTAAAAATACATTTTGAAAGGTCTTTTTAAAAGTATAAAGTGTATATTTTAAAAAATACTTTTCGAAAATACATTTTATAAAGCTTTTTTCAGAATATAAATTCTATATTCTGAAAAAAAATATATACTTTTAAAATATATTTTTGTTTTTACTAAAAGAATGCTTTTTTAGAATTTTTTAAAAATGATGAGCCGCAGGTTCAAAGTGATGGGTGAAGGAAGTTTTTGCCCATATCTAATGCCATTTTCAGTTAAAAAATCCATAAACTACCTAGATTTGGCCCTTATAGATACCGAAAAAAAGCTTGATATCATATTCAATAAAAATATCAAAGTTAAATGTCATATAAAAACACCAATAAATCTAGACCAATTCTTCCTCACCCCATACCCTCCTCCTGAAGCTCAATACTTACTGGTAAAACATAATTATGTCTTTAACTAAAAAATCAAAGAGAAAAATACTCTCCACCTCCTTCACTTCTATATTTGGTTTACCATTGTTTAGTTCATTTCTCTTTAATCTTTTTCTTAAACTTTTTTTAAACTAACAGTAACTTTGTGCACTGTGAGGTGACAAATATGATGAGGAAACTGTAATTTTGTTCATCTTTTTTTGTACCTAATTTTTTCAAAACTTAATACAGATTATGATTTTGGTATATGTGTTGTCACCTATCAAGACTCAATTAAAATTAATGTACTTAAAAGTAAAAAAGAAATGAAGAGTCTCTTCTTTTGTTGTCTCTATAGGTTTATGTTTACTCATCATTCCAATTTCTAAACCCATTTTAAATGAGAAGTCTCTTCTGCTATATTTTAAGAAGAGTCTATTTATGTTTGCACATTCACTCTTTCTCATTGAGTTTCATTTCAAATTCAATTAAAATAAAACTAAATTAATTTAATAAAAACGAATAGTCAAAAAAAGTCTCCTATACTACAGTTGCATTTTAGGAAGAGTCTCTTGTTTTATTTTATTTCAAATTCAATTAAAATAAAACTAAATTAGTTTAATTAAGGCAAATGAAGAATCAAAGGAATCAAACACCTTGTTAACTTCCCCTAAATATATACAAAGATTATCTATCTGTAACATAATATTTCAACAACTCATAAAAAAAATCAAAAATTAAAACTGTAAACTAAACGCCATCCGATTCATAACTTATACACCGGAACACTCCCATCTAATTCAACCGATTCTATTTTTTTTTTAATTTGAGAATCAGACAACCAAATTCTTATTTGATGGACGGGAAAAACAAAGGTTGGAATTTTTAATAAATCAACTTGATAATTTCCACAATTTCACTGTTGAAGTTAAAATTTATCTTGGTGGAGGAAGAATTCATCATAAATCTATTGTTTAAAAATTGTAGGTAAAGATGCTATTGTAATCTCTTGCATGAAGGGTAAATGTCTTTAGTATATATTTTCTCAAAACATCCAACATTAATATTACTTTTATTAAAATATTTTTTACATATATTTTATGTTTGGTATATCATATATCTATATCTATATCTATATATATATATATATATATATATTAATTTGTTTGCATTACTATTGATACGATCACAATTATATGTCAAAAAGTTTATGAATATCATTTAAATTTTGATACATAAGATTATCATGATAATGTAACGTAATTTAATGGATAATTGTTTATTGTTTACAAAAACTATATATATATATATATATATATATATATATATATATATATATATATATATATATATATATATATATATATATTAAACGTGTATATTTGAAAGGACTTTTTTATACTAATAAGATAAATTAAAGTTTATCATACGAATAACCAGTGTTATACATCTTTAACTGTTACTGTTTTAAAAAATACATTTTAATTGTCGTGTTTGTACATATTAACCATGGTTGTGGTATTGATTTCAAATTCTACACCATTTACCAAAGATATAAGCTACTACCACTTATATTTATTTATATTAATGAATATTGATATGCATTATGTATAAACTTACCTTTATATTATTAAAAACACAATTTTTTTATTAAGATAGTAATTAAATGACATATATATAAATTACGCCTATGAATTTTTTATAATTTTTAATTAAATAATTTTCTTATAAAACTTATTGTTAGATTAACAGTCCCCATCACTTAAATTGTATTTACAAAATATTATATCAATATAAAGTACTTGATATCTTATTTATATTTTTTAAAATAAATGATCTATATATAATTCTTTAAAATATATTTAAATGTAAAAGTTTTCATATTATTTAAAATATATTATTTTAAATGATCTGAATAATTTTATCAAACACTTGATACTTTGTTGTTCCATATGATATAAGATGGATTAATAGTGGAGATGGTAGATATTAAATTGAGAAATAACATCTCAAAACATTTTGGAATAAGCTTATTTAAAAAAATAAAAAAAAAATGATGAAATTACGGAGTAGTTTTTAAAAGGGTATTTAATGAAAAGTAGAGAGGGAGTGTGAAGAAGCAAAAGTGGTGTGAATAGTGGCATCTGCACCATTACTGTAACAGGCCCTAGTTTGGTGTGTCAATTTCCGACACTTGCAAGTTCCAGCATTGGCAGTGTGGTGCCTCATACTGTGCCGGTGCGGCTGGTTGAAGTTCAAGGTATGTTCTGCAAAACCAAAACCCACACCGTTTTCTACCATAACAACGCAAGATGTATATCAAGCCTCAAAGTAGTGTGGCGCAAGGACCCAGCACTGGACCGAGCCATAGAGCACGACAAGCGTTACAAGCAATGTGCCCGCGTCGTCAAAGAAGTCCTCAACGAACCAGGCCAAGTCATTCCTCTACGCTACCTAGAGAAGCGCCGCGAAAGGATGCGCCTAAAGCTCAAAGCCGAAACCTTTATCAACCAAAACCCCGGCTTGTTCGATGTCTACTATGATCGCGTCAAACCCAAAACCGAACCGGTCCGCTTCATCCGACCCACCGACCGTCTTCATCGTTTTCTCCAGGAAGAGCAACGGATTTTCTCCGAGAACGAACCCTTCATTGTCTCCAAGTTGTGTAAACTGTTAATGATGTCCAAGAGCAAGTTTGTTAGTGCTGATAAGTTGCTTCACGTGAAGAGGGAGTTCGGGTTCCCTAATGATTTTTTGGTTGATTTGGTTCCTCGGTATCCGCAATATTTCCGGTTAACTGGGTCTCCTGGGGAGGGGAAATCGTTTCTGGAATTGGTTAATTGGGACCCCGAGTTTGCAAAATCTGTTATTGAGAAAAGGGCTGAGGAGGAGAGTGAGCGTTTGGGGATTAGGGTTAGGCCGAATTTCAATGTGGAGCTTCCTGCAGGGTTTGTGTTGAAGAAGGAGATGAGGGAGTGGGTTAGGGATTGGATGGAGCTTGATTATGTGTCCCCTTATGAGGATGTGTCCCATTTGGAGCAGGGTTCCAGAGAGATGGAGAAGAGATCCGTTGGAGTGTTCCATGAACTGCTTTCTCTTTCCTTGCATAAGAGGATTCCTGTCCCGATCCTTGGAAAGTTTTGCGAAGAGTATAGGTTTTCCAATGCTTTTTCCAGCACTTTTACCCGGCATTCGGGGATATTCTATTTGTCCTTGAAAGGTGGGATTGAAACGGCAGTGTTGAGAGAAGCATACAGAGGTGACGAGTTGGTTGACCGTGATCCTTTGCTTCGGATAAAAGACAAATTTGTTGAGTTGTTGGAGGAGGGGTGGCGGCAGAGAAAGGAGCAATTGAGGTTGAAGCAAGAAAAGATTAAGGAAGATATGGAGTTATTGGCCTCGAAAGTTGGTGATTGAAAGTGTATGTGTTGATATGAAGAGCTTTCAATTTTTGAAGATTTTTGTGAGGAAAAAGCTTTCACTTGGTATGATTGTTAGTTAGTCTTAAGGTGCATGAAATGTTGCAGAAAAAATTAATGGCTACCTCTTAGGACTGTGTTATTGAAAAGATGCTTCGGTAACAAGTTTTTGGCTTAGTAGTATGTCTATAGATCATTTTCCCCTTTAAATGATGTCCCTTTTACTTGTGATGTTGGTTCTCAGTTAACATAATATCAGAATCAGAAATCAGATTGTTACATTGTATTCCTTGAAATATTTTGATTTCAACTTAAAAATATTCCTAAAAAATGTTCGAAGATGAGTGTTTTCCTCATATCCTATCTTGTTAATAAGCATTTACGGTGCTTGGCCTATTTAACAATAAACTTTTGTCAATCTTTGAGATGCATGATACCTATGTTAGACTTGGAAGATGGAGGTTGTGAATTTATCTAAATTCACTGTGCTTTAAAATTTAGGAATTTATCAACAGAGTGTTCCAAATAGTGCTTCTGGCATCAGATCAAACCTGCAGTACAACACTTGGAGGCAACAAGATGTGGAAAACACGGTATTTCCGATGAAGGTTCCTTCAAAGAGGAAAAAGAACATTATATTTGTGCTAAGGATGGAAAAAATAAGTTGCATTGTTGGATGATGATCAAATTCTGTTACCAAATTAGCTTACAGCAGCAATGAAGTATCTTTTCGTGTTTCAAGGAACACATGAGGAAAGCGTACAGAATTGAAATTGGTTAAGCAATCATGCATGTTACGCAATCGTAAAGTTGTTGCCTTGTGGCATGGAGGTTACGGGTTCAATGTTTAGATATATTTCTCACATTAAAATTTTTGTAATTTATCAGCTAGAAAAGTCCACTAGTTCTGCATGTTAGTAATTTGCGAATTACCTAATACGTCCTTTGCCCACGCTTCTCATCCTTTGTAATATGAGTTAATCTAAACATTGTTCAGGAACAAGGTTGGTGATTCTAACTCCCCATTTAGAATAGTTTGTTGTCGCCTACAGAGACGTCACACTAAATGGATGAGAAATACAGAAATAGTAACTAAGCAAGCAGGATCTCCACTCATACTCTTTGGTGATTGCATTTTATAAAAAATCATGATTCATCGGATTAACAACCTACTGGGAACAAGTTCATGAATCTGCAAGTATTTAAGCAGTTCTAATTCTAAAGGGGTGGTATGAAAATTAAGGAACTTAAGGGTTCCTATTAACTGAACTGAAGATAGAGAGAAGAGATACAAAATGAAGAGGGTCAAGTTTTTCAATTTAATAGCTCTGGCTATGACATTTCTGGCAATTGTGCCAAAGATGGAGAGTCAGATTTTGCCACCAATTCCTCCTCTGCCACCAATTCTTCCTTTGCCACAACCATCTCTTCAGCCACTCTGTTTATCCCAACTAGCATTAGTAAGCCATGCTTGTGCAATGGTTCCTCGCTCCGTAACACCACCACCTCCACCCCCTCCTTCCCCTGATAATCATGGTCACCGTCATAATCATGGTCATAGGGGTAATCAGCACCACAATCTTCAAGAAGAAAACTGTTGCCGGTGGGCTAAGGAAGTAGACAGCCAATGTATATGTGACGTCCTAGTTCTATTGCCACCCTTCCTTACTAAACCTTTGCATCAGTACTCAATCCACATTGGAGAATCGTGTAACGTCACTTACTCGTGCGGTGGGCCAATATAATTGACAAACTCACGATTTGATGCCAGAAAATTTTAGTAGTGGAGAAGAATCAAATATTGTCTTCGGTTTATAGTTCTGGCCTCTGATTCGTTCCATGTGCATCGTGTGTTAGAAACTAAGTGTACTGTAGTACTCTCAAAAAGAGCCACAAAAAGAACTGCTACTTGCCTTTCTAATAAAGATAGATATCACTAAGATTATTGGACATTTGCTAGATCTATGCTTATCATATCTTTAACTTAAACTCATGAAAAGTTCCCTCCCTTGACAAAATCAAACGCAACTGGTAGAAGAAAGTAATCGTTCTTTCTCTTTTTCTTTAAAGTAGGGAGGCATTGTTTCGTGTAAGCAAATCAGTAAAGAGACTTTTACATTCCGAACAACACTATTAACCCTTCCTCACAGTGGAAAGGACAGAATAAAACAGAAGGCACGACCCTTTTGAAATCTTTGAATCCATCTCCCTAAGCGGTTAGTATAAACTTAGATAGTGCTTTAAACCAAAGTTTAAGGCTATTGGATAAATCATTGTTTAGACAACTTTGTAGCAGACATAGGCAGAGAGTGACAGACAACGTGAAGTGCTTACAAAATTATATTTATATGAGATGGTGTTTATTCTACGATGACAGTGTTCATAGCTAGGCAGTTATAATTCTAAATTCGGTGTTCACTTTGATCCATTACGAGTGGACACTTTCCTCTTTTGCACTCCTCTGATTGATAACAAAAAAGTAAAATAAAAAGTATGAGTAGCATCCGAAGCCAAGTAGGTGCAAAGGTGAAGAGTAAAATATACATATTATAAGCATGTAATGTCTTACATATCATGCAGGGGAATTCAAGGTTCTGACGGTTGATTAAACAATAAGGGGATTCAGGATATAGCTTACGTGCTCCTCATTTAATTATAAAACATCTATTCATATGAAAAACCAATGTAAATTGCTTCTACACCTGCATAGCTTTTAGGCTATAAGATAAATGCTATAATATGCTGCTAAATATTTTATTATAATTTTAAATTCTAAAATTTAAAGTATTTGTGTTTCATATTATTTTATTATAATTTTAAAATTTAGAGTATTTTATTATATTTTACAGCACAATACTTTTTTAATACAACCTTTTTACGCAAAATTATATTTTACAAATATTTTAATTTTTAAATTACGTGGAGGAATGTTGGTAATGTTTGATTATAATTTTATTTTGGGAATGTGACTGGGTGAAGTGTAGAAAGAGGAGGTAGTGGATTTGAGTTTTATTGTTATAAATAAATATAAAGTTTTTAAGAAAATATATATTCTTGTATAAAAACGTTATCTGCTTGTTTTTATACTCTTTCGAAAGTTTTGATTTTTGGTTGCATTTGATTGATCTAAAAGGTTGTTATATATATTGTTATCTTTCAGCACAGTAATTGCATATATTAATAATGATTTTCTTAATTAATAATGATTTTTTAGAAATTTCATTTAACCCTTACTACTATACATTATATTTTATGCAGATTTAAGGGTGTAGATTTTTGAATAATCGTTATTATTTATTTCTGCATGTTAAATAGATATACATAATTTTGATTTTGTATTTCATTTAACCATAAGTAATTATAATAACGTTTATTATTTTTTGGTGTTAATTACTTTTATTAGAGATATAATCATCATCTTTAATATCTATTTCTCTGCATCACATCATATATTATATTTCGATCTTTCTTTCTACAATTTTGTATAAGTTTCATTTCTCCGTTTATTATATTTTTTTGTTATTAGTGCATTTACTGTGTACTGTACGAGTGTATTTAATTTTAAGAAAAGTTTTTAAAATATAAATATATAAGATAAAGTATTATTATTGGAAGCACGACAAAATTACGTCTTTAAGAAAGAATAATAGATTTTTTTTTCATTGTCAAGAATGATTTTATTTTCTTGCACAATGATAAATTTAAGAGATAATATTTCTGAAACAAAAGAATAAATAATGGGTACAAATTATTATATTTAAGACCAATTATTTCTCAGACTAAAGTTAAGTGATGATATTTAAGATGATAAAAAAATACATAAAAAAAAAGTTAAATTGTAAGATATTTGGAGTATATGAAGAATCAAATTATCTACAACTAACATTTTTTTTTCATTTTTTAAATTTAATGATTAAAAATGAGTTACATACTCTGTTTAGAAGAGATAAATTAAAGCAAAATGAATGGTATGAATGAAGAGTATGTGATTATTGTGAGACAGAGAAAAAAAAACAGATGTCTAAAATTTCTGAGTCTTAAATCTGAGTATAAGAATTTTGACTTTAGGCTTTTTTTTATTATTCTATAGGCAATCTTTTAATGCAAGATATATCTTGATTGCACCTAATTTTCTGTGATACTAAAATCTGTTAAAAGAGTTCATCTTTCTCAACAAATATTCTTATATACACACACATAAGTCTATAATTACACATTTAAGGAATAAAAATGTCCATCCATCATATCAGACAATATTGGGAAGAAGCATATAAGGTGATTTTATAGGTGTATAGGAGCAACAACATAGTCAAGGATACATATCATCAAAATTCTGTCATTCAATTTTTATTTGCAAAAAAATGTTTGGAATGGCAGTGGGACTACTGTTTGACCAAAAGCTGAGCTATTTCAGAATCCAACCCAACAGGGAAACAAAAGCCAATATCTTCAAGGAACAACATAAAGCCATTTATTCATTCAACACTGTTTCAAAAGATAAACTCTCTGGACCATTTTTTTTCCTTGGAAAAAGACAATTATATCATGGTCCTTTTGTTCAATTCGAATAATGATGCTAAGTTTTGAAGAAAAAAAAAAACTGAGGCTTTTGATTTTGTTTGTTTTTATTTTAGTTTTTAATTTATATTTTTTGTTTTGTAACATTTATAATTCAGTATTGAAGTGCCATCTTAAAAATTAGCAGGAGTTTTAATGATTGAAAATGATGCTCTAATTTTAGTAATTTAATTGAAAAAATAAATATTAAAAAATGATACATAAATAAGAATGGTACGGAAGGAGCGGCGATTTGTGTGATCTGAAGGACACTGAAATCGTTAGGATGCGTTATGATTGGAGATAAAGCACTTTTATTTGATGGAATCTATTCAAAGGGTGTGAGCACTTCACACTCTTCTTCGTTTTTAACAGTGCATAGTCTCCACAAGCAGAAGAAGATGCAATCGCGTTACAAATGTCAAATTATTCGTTTGCGTCGTGCTTATCAAAGTGAGGACGGTCGAATCATTTTTTCTTATTATTTTTTAAAAAACAATTTCAAGAATGTAAGTCTCACATAAGTGGAATTAAGAAAGTTAATAAAAAATGACAGATTTATTATTTAAACATTTTTCTATTGAAGATCGTATATTTTTTTATATGGATTTAATTCTTGTCTCATATTTTCTTAGATTTTTTCCCTTAATTTTCTCAAGAAATAAAATGATCAGGACTGTGTTTGATTGAAAATTTACTTGATTAAGTAGGAAAAGTTGGAAGCTTCAATAATTTTAAGAAAGAAAACAAAAACATGTGTAAAAAGCATAATTTAATGAAAAGAAATTTAATAAAATACTTTTTTGATGCGTTACTTTGATCACATGCATAGTTTTTTATTATTCAGGAAATTCAAGTGTAAAAAATGAAATTATGCCATTACACAGAACTTTGGTATGACCATTTTTTTTCTATTATTTTCAATGAACCATTTGAAAAATTCTTAATAAAGAACACTATAATACAATATTAATATTTAAATACTTGTAAGATGAAGTTAATATTTATTAAATACTATAATTTGATTTTATCTTTAATTGATATAAATTTTTAATACATTTATAAACATAAATTTTTAAATTGAAAACCTACATTTGATAAAAAAAATATTGTAGAAAATACGTATAAAAGAGTTTTTTTTAAATATGTGATTTATGGTATTTTTAAATTAATAAATTAAATTATAGCACCCTATATTATCCAATTCACATACTCTATGTCTCATTAAGTTTATTAAAATAGACACACACAAAAAAAGACTTATCAAACATTTATAATTCATGTTTTTTCTAGACTTCAACTAAGTTTTTCCAAACACCTTTTAAGAGAGTATGAATAGTCCTTAACAAGGGAAGGATTAAAAAAACATGAGACAAGATGGTTGAGTGAGCACTCTCGTGAAAAATAAAATAAAATTCTACCAAAGAATTTTAAATTTGAATCCAAAATTACATGCTAAGTGAAACCTCTTTATCTAGACCAAAATATTAATTCTCTATATAGGTTTGATGAAGGAAGCTCTTGCTTCTGTCCCCTCCCATTCCCATTGACTACATCTATAGATCCACGGGCCTTGTTTTAAGGAGAATGAACATAGGAAAGAGTGTTAGCAAAAAGACTAGGAATTAATGAAATTGACCAAGCTTATCAACCTTATGAAAAGTTTCTAAAAAGCAATATAGAATAAAAGACTGTAAAATTTCTATAAGAGTTGAATAGAAGATTTAAATTTTTTATGAGAATTATTATGTTTATTGCTATATTTTTTTAGTTTGAATAGGTTCTATTTATAGATAAAAAAGAATAATTAGTAATAAATCCGATCAAAACATTATAAGTGAGATAATTGTAGTAGTAGTGTTCATCCATTCATTTATAGAAATAATGTTTAAAACATTACTTACAAAAGCAACATTCACCCTTAAAAGTAAAAATAATATTAAAATTATTTTTTTAAAATTATACTAATATGAAAATTGATTTCGACTTTTGTATTTTTATTATATGAATTTTCAGTATTAATTTTGGCACTTTAAGTAAAATAAGTGTGAGCATAAGATAAGATGTGAAAATATTAGAGAGTCATAAACTAAAGGAAACAAAAAATGATTAGTTTGTGTATTAATTAGTAGCAGGAATTTAGTTTCATAAAACTCTTTATCGGCACAGTGATTACAAGTGCTTTCCCCCAAACAGAAGAAAAGAACAAAATCTTGGCTGAACAAAGCACAGCTAAAAAACTAGCACGTCGCCGCAGCCATAACATTCTCCGAAGCTGGCAACGGTCTAAGTCCAGAAACAACGTTGGCGTTGTTTTTGGAGTCATAGAGAAAGCGTGCAACGACCATAGCACTAGGTTCCGCCACCATCTTCTTCCACGCCTCGTCGGCTTCTTCCCCACGCCTTCGAAACACGGGCGTGGCGTCCAAGCGATGAATCTCCCATCTCTTAACGTTCCTCAGCCTCTGAATCTTCCCCAACTGTTTCATCGCAAGTTTCCACGTGTTCAATTTTATTTCCTTAATCGCATCTTCCAACAACCTCTGCTTGGTTTCCTCGTCAACAAACCGCTCCCTCCGAAAGTACTCGTGAAATTCAGGAACCCCAATGGCTCTTCTTATCCCTCTCGAGTAATCCCCGTCGGGTCTATAAAAGGGTCTCAGCTCATCCACCATTTCGTTACGGTACATGTCGTCAACCCGTTCCCCCACGCTGGACTGAAGCACGGGCATTTCCACGTCCACCCACAGGCAGAGAAAATCGTAGCGCGACCGGAACTTGTAATCGTCGTCGTCGATCAAGGCCTCGAGATACGAGTTGGAGCCGCCAACGATTATTGGAAGCTTCTGGGCTCTGGTGATGGCGTCAATGGCGGCTGATGACGTGTCAATGAAATCATTGGGTGTGAAGTCTACGTTGGGGTTTATTGTTCCTAGTAAGTGGTGGTGCACCCCACGTTGGTCCTCCTTTGGGATTTTGTTTGTGACTATGTCGAGACCTTGGTAGACTTGAATTTTGTCGGAGTTTATGATTTCTGATGGAAAACATGTGGCTAGGTCAATGGATAGCCTTGACTTCCCTGCCCCTGTGGCTCCCATTACAACCACTACTTTCTCTTTCTCAATTTGTCTCGCATTCAGTCTTTTCCCACTGCAAGGAATGCATATTATGGGTTGTCTTAATCTGCACATGAACATTGAGATGGTCATCGTGACTTACCAAGATCAACCCAGTTTAAGAAGAAAGAATATTTCTTTAGACAAAAAGCTGAGTTAGCTAAGACAAGACAAGACAAGATGGGATTTTGATTATACAAGGTGAATGACAGAAGAAGTGAAGTAGGAGTGAATTGAGAATGAAAGAGGGTGTGTGGAGTATTTATAGAGTAGACAAAATGGGAAGATGTCAAAAGTGTCTCTCTCTCTGCTTCTCTGTTCGTGAATGTAAAGTAGTACAGGAATTATTGATTGTCAACTTGGTGTCGTCAAATATTCTGCTAATATTTATATTAGCTTTATGCCATATACAAATGTTAATGGTCCACTGAAGGCTCAACGAAGCTCTTCAAAGTCATCTTGTTTCTGCTAAACCAATGGGCAAGGTAGGTTCCATTCTTAGTGGGTTATATGGCAAGGAGCGCCAAATTGCATAAAGAATATCTGTATGATAAGGTCTTTCTTATTATTCCCTAATTTTTGTTTTTTTCAATTTTGTCTCCATATGTATCTGGGTCTTTTCTGCTAAGAGCTAGCTACCGTTTAGTGGTTAGAGCAGCTTTTCCACTCATCTTGTCTCTCATGATAGGGTAAACTATTCTTCTCTTGCTTTACAATAAAGAGAAAATATTTTAATTTCCAACCATATTTCATGCCACAATACATCATAAGATTTAAACAAAGTTCTTTTAATAAATGAATTTCTACACAATTCTTGGTTCGCCATATTTTAATTGGGGGCATTTGGATTAGTATATATTTTGATGAAATCACTATTTTTCTATCAGCTTTTTAAGAGAGTTTTTAATGGTATGTAACTAAAGATATTAGTACTAAATGAAATTTTATGTAGGAGTTATACAAATATCGACTTCACTCATTTGAAAATAAATAGAAAAGGTTCGAGTTCATTCATGTCGGATCGATGCGACAACTTTTCTCCATTCAAACATTCGTGTGATAAAAGGAAGCATTTAAAAATGTTAAGGTGTGTAAGAATTCAACTAAGGATATGGTTACAAGGTTCAAATGTATAAAAAAATTCAATAAAAAATATATTGATTCGCTTCAACTTGTTTACTTTGTGAATATTCCCTTTTAGTCAGCACTATACAAATAACTAACCAAACTTTACTCGTAAATCAAATAGCACGACAACAAAAAAAAATATGAGTTTCATACTCATTCATGTTGGACGGGAGAACATTTCCTCCCTTTAATTGTTTGTGTTGGAATCAATATTTCAAAAGGTCACTGTGGGTAAGAATATTTAACTAATGATTACAAGATTCAAAATATATAAAATTTTCAATGATTCAAACTTACTTTTTTTTTTCTTTTGTGAATATTTGTTTGGCTCCTCCAGTAATTAGCTGTCGTAAAATTTGAGTATTAAATAAGAAGAGTGTAGTAACATAACGTATTTCTTCAAGTATATTCTCTGTTACTTTACAAAATCATGAGTAGAAATTCATCGTAAAATTAAATTTACAGTAACCATCAAAGCTTGTTTAGTTACGTAATGTCTTGTTCTTGCGCACGTGTTTCTCATAGTGACCAAATGGGTTAGTGCCCCATATTCATCTTTCAAATCTTCCATGCATATATAGTATCGAAATGGTGATGTGAAATGGGAGCGTGACCTAAGCAAACTCTAATCTTAATTTTATGCATGAAAACGAAGGTTGGCCATGGCAATATGGCTTCAAATTCCCACACGATAGTTGCATGGATCAGTGTTCGAATTGATCCATACAAATTAGTATGAAGCGTCATTTTCCCTGCCAAACAATCTCTTTTATTCTCCAAAATTCAACTTCCATCTCAATGACCTTATATAATTTGAGAATCCATGATCACATAAATCCACCTATTATTTTGTCCTGCACACTTATAGAGTACTTTCTTCCATCCAACAACCCTAAGACGGATTCTTATTCCTTTACATCTAAGTGGATTTAGGGTCCAATCATATGTATGCACACCTTAGTTTGGCTCCATATATCAATATTCACATAAACCAAGCAATAAGGAGGACAAAGTATATATTTGGGAATGAGAATAATATTTTTAATACTCCAAACGAGTATTTATTATACAACAATAACAATGAAAACACTTCAAGCAACTGTTATTCTCAAACAGAACTAAAATTAAGGGTTCAAAATATCAACTCTAAAATTTTCAAGTAATTCCAAGAAATGAGTTAGTTCATGTGAGAATTGTTTAGCTTCGTGTATGTCGTTGTTGATGTTCTTGTCTATTAGTGCGGTACATAATTTAGATATAGTATATATTCCATTCCCAAATTGTCAACATTGAATGTAAGTATATATTCATTGACATTGTCTTCAAATACTTAAAATACATATTTCTCTTAACCTTTTAACAAAGCAATCCAAAATTATTTCTCTGTATAAACCTTGCATGATTAAAGACGTAAAACCACTTACACAAAATTTAACGTAAAGGAAAACGTTTCATGAGCACCCAAAATTGTTTATCTACGTCTGGAGAAAGAAAGAAAAAAAGTGATAGATTTATAGGATATGTAATGTGATAAGAGAAGATATATAAAAAAGAAACAAAAGTGTATAATAGATATTACTTTTTTAAAATATTTATGTAATATGATGAGAGAAGAGAGATAAAAAAAGAAAAAAAAAAAAGGTGTATCATTGATATTACTTTTTTAAATATTGTATATGTTTCATTGTCCAAACACAAAATTATAACTTTAAACATAAGACCAAACAATCAAATCATAATCATTTGACATGAGATGGTTGAATGCATCAAATATTCTAATTTAATGCTTTTGAACAAAGATGAAAGTAAATTTTTATTTTTAGAGTATGTTGTCTTTTTTAAGGCAATGGGTTTCTTCTAATCCACTAGGTAAAAGAATTAATCTCGTTATAATTGTTATTGACCCGACAACAACGAATCAAAAAATTAAATTAAACTATTGAATATTGATAAAAAAAAATCTTTAATATCTATATTATTTTTTATTTTAATAATTATTTTAGTTAGAAGAAGGTATTATTGTCATTACTTTTACTATTACTCTTTGTTACTCCTATTATTATTATTATTATTTGTTGAAGAAAGATAAATTGGTTGAAGTTTTCAATAAATATGCAGGCCATGTGAAGAAAAATATGTATCCTTATTATAATAATTTATAAAGTTAGATTAGTAATATTGTATACTTTTAACAGCTGTATAATGAACGTCTTTGGGCAAGGAGTGGCACAAGCTTGAAGTTTTAATGGGATGTTTTATAGTATAAAATCATAAATAAGCTTAAGAGTTGTCATTATAGACATTACTATTATAAATACAAATATCCATTTGGAAGTAATTATTTGCTCCCAAATTACCATGACTACAGGGTACTATTATAGACTCTTAAAAATAACAAAAACAATGTATTATAATCTTTAAAGTTCCACTTAATGCATAATTTGAAGGACCAAACTGCTGACAGTAATAAACAGTTACAACATTTATATAATAATAAAATAATAATTTATTTCATATCAAATAAATGAATTTCATTGTTTATAATGTCAAAATATCAAAATTCTTTGAAGAATGTATTAAAATGGTCACCAATTGATATAAATATATTTTAATAATTTAGTTTAAATATCATACTTTTACATTCTCATCTTACGATAGATTATCACATATAATAAATTATGAAATGATAAAATATCATATTTGATAATATTTTTAAAGTCACCCATAATTTCAAGGATAATGAGTCATTTCTTTACAGCTTTAATATGTTGAAGTTAGTCTGTGATTCACATAAAACACACTTTATAATACCTGTTGAATTGAATATTACACTCACAAGAAATTGACATTCAACTGAACTTAACCATATACCCACATATTCAGTGTCTTAAAATAGATATCTGAGTCGGCAGAAATTTTGAAAGTTCGGAAGAAGTCATAGATGTTACTGTAACACAAACATAGATAATAATCATACTACTGCCACTTTCTAGTAGAAATTATCCATAATGAAAACTAAAATAAATACAAGAGAGCTTCTATCAGACCAGGGCATTATCGCCAAACATTTGCATAGCCTCACTCAAATCATCAACCAAAGCCATAGGCAGCAGGAAAAGACCCTTACTCTCTAGTAACTGACCAGCTGCTGCAGAATGTTCTTCAAGTAGTTTCCCCATTATCTCTTCCAGGGGTTCATTCAGCACCTGTTGGTTGATATAATGACCGTAACCCTGCAATATTGAAAATAATCATTTGACACTGATACGAGGAACTATTTGATTGCATTACTATTTGTTCAAACACATGAATTCACAGTGATTCTGTGTATTTACTGATATGAACTATAAATTGTATACCTCATGAAAAACTAGTGGTACAGCAGTTAATTCCTCTTGCAATCTACTTCCACTTTGTTCCTGCAAGCAACAATTTCCTTGGTTATAGCAGATCATCTATCTAGTCCCACCTTATTGGAGAATGTCTATCATGCATGTCCTTTATTACATTACAGTGTAATACGACAATATAAATCAGAATATTAGGAGTTAAAAGCTACCTTTATTTGAAGCTGTAAGTATTTGACATAGTCAATAATGTCATCCAGTATGTATGCTTGACTTCCCTGCAAATTAAAATTTAGTTCACTAAGTAAATGTAAGATTCAGTCTATATGAATGCAGCTATGTAAACAGAAATTAAAACTTTCTGCAATGTTTTATTTTCACTTAAGCATAATGACACTGTCTCCAGATATTCATATTTTAAACACTAAGAAACAGTTTATTATCATTTCTGGTGATTCAGTTTGATTAGGTGCTCACAATATCAATATCACACTATGAATGATAAATTGACAACATAGTATAAAAACCTCCTTTTGATTGGCTAATGTTGATTCATAAACAACAGATTACCTCTGTTGGATTTGGAAGCAATTCGTGTAAGGCTTTCAGGTTATCAGCGATACGTTGCCTGCGTTGCTAAATTGAAAAGCACATGTGTGAGGAACCCCACTTGTATTAAAGAAATGGAGAATAAGATAAATTGCCATTAGTGTGACCAATGGTAGGTTTTACTTACACGGTCAGTGACGCGTGCTTTCTCTTTTGAGGAGCTGCATCCTGATTTGGGGAGTAAAGCAGGTGCACCAACCATTGCCATTGGATCATGCAAAGCATTAGGCTTGTCTCCAAGAGAATCTGCTGTCCATAAAGCATGACTCTGTCACAAAATTAGAGTATAAATCATTTCATAAATTTCAGAATCTTCAAAATATTTTAACAAATGCGTAGGCACAATTCATGTGATACATGCATGCTGGAAAGACATTAACCGACCTCAGCATAAACAAAATTTTGACTACTTTCAGTTTCAACTTTAATCACTTCCTCTCCTTCGTCAGCTCTCCAAAACCCCACCTGCTGAAAACGCACATAAAAGAATCAAGGGACACATAATAAAACCCACTATGCTATGATATTCGTTTTCACTAATTTACTTGAATACTATTTAAAGAGCTTACCTTCTTAATGTCAAGGTCATTACTTGAAGAAGCAATAGGCTTAAAGGCACAAACTTTTCCTGGATCATCGTAAAAGAAATTTCTGTCCGAGCCATTAACGATGTGGGCATCATTGATGTTGCCAACAGGCAGATAACTACCCCCCATCATGTAATCAGTGGAAGTGTTTGGCAGATAAGTTGAGGATTCTGAAAGATACTCAACATAGTTATGAGATGGTTTTGGAAAGCAAGTCCAGTGGCTCTCATTTCTTCCAGATGAGGCTGCAATGAAAAATTTTGGGTTGGGAATGAGATGATTCTCAGCTGAATGAGAGACATCATTGGTCGTTCCCCCAGTGTCACAGGGTGTTAGTTGCACAGAGCTCTCTTGATTACTTTGATCTTCCATTACTAGCAAGTTACACAAAAGAGGGGGGAAATAGAATTTTATCATCTGCGAGTAAACATGTTCCGTAACTAAAAAAAATGGTAAAGGAAAGAACTTTCGCACTACCAACTGAAGAGGAGCACAGTAAAGGAAAAGGGTAGCAGAGAACGTGTCGATATCGCAATGTTTTGGCAGCTAAAGGAATAGTTGTTTCGATTTTGTTAGCAAAGAAGGGAAGATATTTTAGAGATGAAGAGAGAAAGGGTAACCGCGGTAGGGTTTTCAGTAAGGAAGTGAGCGTGCTCTGTTTCTGCTCTGCTTGTTTTGTTGATGCTCTGTTACTGCCCGCTAGGTACGTAGGCACGCAATGTGCATTGTGCAGAGCTGCCAATAGTACTGTGATTCTTCTGATGATGGTGTCTGTTACAATGAATACCAAAAATACCCCCTAAATATTTGTTGAATTGAAGTTAAGGATTTCTAATATTTTTATGTGCCCTTATAGAAAATACATCTACAGAAGGTTTTCATTTATTTGATTTTATTTCTGGAACAGCATTGTCATTTAGGATACTAATGCTTTTTGAAACAAATACATAAGAAATTAAGGTTATGATTCTTTATTTCATTTCTAGAAGATAGTTTTCATTTATTATAATAAAATGAAAAAGAATTATGAGAAAATAAATTTAGGATAGATTATAAACGTAATATTTGAATTTTATAATATATTATCCTTGAAGTACGTCAAAATGATAATATTTGAAACTTTGAGCTTTAGATAAAATTTTAAGTTATAAAAATAAAAAAAATTAAGTTTAAAAAATTAAAAAAATTAAATTATTAAAAAGTATATTTTTATAAAACTCTTGAATTGAAGAAAATTTGTAAAGAAAAAATTTTAAAATGAAGTTGAATATAATATGATCCGCATGAAATAAGATGAGATTTTATAACATGAATCTTCTGTTTGAGATGACAAATCTATACAATATTTTAATAACATGAATTAACATTATTTTTATCTTTAAATATTTAGATTTAGTCATTATATATATTTTTTTTCATGCGAAGGTAAGGGATTGTCCATAATTTTATGTTATTATATTTATAATTACTTTATTTAAAATTAAAGATTTATGTTATCATAAGATATGAAAGAGACTCACATAATAAAAAAATGGTATCATTTAATTTAAAACTTTTAAAAAATAAATTTATAGATTTTTTTTACTTAGTTTTTCTATTTTTACTCAAAATGGGATTTGGAAATAAATCTAATTGAAACATTAATTAGAAAAAAAATACAATTACAAATAAAAGATAAAATATCATATAATAATAATAATACACTAATAAAGAAAACTCTAGATTAAGGAGTTTTCACTTTTAAACTAAGATATTTTGATACTCACGTGAATAGATAAGACAAATTTCATGGTGTTAGTAGAAATGGAGGAAGAATAAAAGAAATAAGAAAAACAACTTCTTATCAGAGAAACGAAGAAGATAATGCGATGTTGCAATACTTAGTGTGATTTCTATCATTTCCAGTTTTTGTATTACCATTAATTTGATCTAAAGATTTCCTTAAAAAATTAGATCATTTTTAAATAAAGTTTTCAACTTCTTCTTAATCGTCAAGAGTGTAGAGATGAGTCATTTTGTATGAATTTTTTTTTCATACAAGTAGAGTAAATTCTTGACCACATGATACGGTATCACTACACTATGATGGAGGTGTATGAGGAAAATACAATGGAGGGACGGGGATTCTTCTTGCACGTCTATAGTATCTTCATGCACATCCATAATTTTAAATATTACAATTTTATTCATGAGAAAAAGACCAAAATATTCTTAGTATTAGAAAAATAGATTAAAAGTTTAGTGGAGGTTCCGATTGTACAATCTGCAATGATAGAATTTTTTTAATTGAATTGCGGAATATACAATCTGCAAGTCTAAAATCAAATATTCCAAAGTTAAGTTGTGGATGGTACAATCTCTAATATTTTCTCCTACACCTTCATCATTACGGCCTGTACAATCTTCAGTGAGTTATTGAAATGTTTTCAATAAATTGTGGCGCAAGTCTGAAATCAGAATTTCATGATTGACCAATTAAGTCGAGATTTTGAGTAGGATCGTGAAAAGTTCACAAGATTGTAAATCGTGAAATCGTACGAATAGTAGATATTACTTTTTTAAATATATATATATATATATATATATATATATATATATAATAATTATAACATTTTTGTCAAAAAAATAAATGAGTTATGGCGTGTGAGATTTTTCTAGCTAATAAAGAGAAGTGGAAGAAAATTCTGTGAGTATATGCTCTAATGACTTTGAAAGTGTGACTGATATTTTAGAATTTGATAGCAAGAAAAAGAGATAGTTAAAAGTGTCTCATTTAAATTAATTTAATTTAATTTTAATTGAATTTGAATGAAAGCCAATCAAGAAGGACGAGTAAACATATAGAGACTCTTCATTTGCCTTAATTTAATTAGTTTAGTTTTATTTTAATTTAATTTGAAATGAAACCAGTCAAGAAATAGGAGTGAATGTTGAGAGACTCTTCACATAACAATCTAAGAAACTTTGTAAAGGAGTAGAATAGACTCTTAATTTGAAATGGGTGTAGAGAAGTAGAAGAGCTTTTGAAATGGGTATAAAGAAGCATAATAGACTATTCATTTAAAATGGGTTGGAACTTGGAATGAGAATAAGCATGCAACATAAGAGACTCTTCATTTAATTTTAATTACATGATTGGGATAACACATATAACAAAGTCAGACTTTAACTGCATTCAATAAAACTAGGTTTGTACATATAAATAAGGAAAATAGTTGGATTTAACTATGACAAGTCATGATTAAGTTGGGGATTGTACAAATTGGAATGCATTGTGGGTTACACAATCCATAATTTATTTTTAAAATTAAAATAAGTTGCAGATAATACATTCAAAATTTATTTTTGAAATTAAAATAAGTTGTAGATAATACATTCAAAATTTTGAATGACTTACGAATTACCTAATCCACAACTTATTATAATTTCAAAAATAAATTACGGATTGGATAATCCACAACTCATTCGAAAATTCGGCATTGCAGATTATACAATTCTCAATGACGAACAACAAAAAAAATATAGCCATAGAGGTGAAAGGTAAGGTTGGATTAAAATATATTTTTAAAAGGGTAAATTTGTAATTTCATCTTTACTATTGAGGTACAGAAATATGAGGTATGAGGAAAATAAGGGTGCAACGAGGAAGATACTGGCCCAAAAATTAGCCCAATTGTATTGGTGATATAGGCTTGACCCGGTCCATTACTTGCAGTCCAAGGGTAAGGGTGCAACAACTGGCCCAAAAATTAAAACATATGTATTGATGATAGGCTTGACTCGGTCCATTACTTGCAATCCAAGACACCGGCCAATCATGTGAGGCATAAAATATGAGAATCCAAGAAACACAAGAATATTTCTTTTCTCCAAATTTATTATCAGCAAGTTTTGAATTTGGGAATCTCAGATCATCTTGTATCTATTCACATTTTTAATCTTGGAGATGGTCTTGAGCTTATTGAATTTCAAAGATTGAATCTTGCGTGGCAAGATCGATGTTTCTCGTGTTCTGAATTATTTAGTAATTTTGTTGGAAATGATTAGATGGGTCGAAATCCAGTGGAATCGAAAAGAAGATAGATTTCCTTGAGAGCTTAACTGGAAAGGTTGGCATACTGTGTATATTACACGCGCAATTATAATTATTTGTATATTGTGTTATCAGTGATTAAGTATCGGTGTTTCTTTTCTATTTGATATGGAAACGCAATGGATATTTTTGAGAAATTGGTTAATGTTATCACTTTCTTTTGGTTCTTGGCTAAAATATCTGTCTTTCTTTTGTGTATTGACTTGCGAACATTTATTACATTTGGTAATGGCATTATGAAAATCAGTGAAATATAGTTTTCATTAAGTGGCATGGTGTTTTATGATTGAGTAGTTCTTGTATGGAGGACAAAAGTTTAAATAACAACTCTAATCACAAATGTTGTCTTAGTGAATGTTTTAAAATTAAGATGGTTTAATAATTTGTCTATTCTTGTATTCTAAAATGGTGGATAACTGTTTGCACGTGAGCAATTGCAATATGAATTATTGTTTTGTGGATCTCTTTTTAGAATTTTTACAACATTTAGGTTGATGAGGTATTGCAGGATTTCGTATCTTAAGATTTTAATTTTTTTTGTTTACATTGTATGTGGATCTCCTAAGAGGCTGATTTTGCTAATTGTTTAGTTCATGTTTTTAGCTACTCTGTGTGATAACAATTACAAAATATTAGTTGTGTTATCTGTTTTAAGTCACTGTTAGATTATTGATACTTATGTTACATGTTTTAGCTCACACATCGAAGGTTCCGTAGGTGGTTAAATGACAGTCTCTTGATGTAACTGGTACCTCGAAATTATAGGCTTATTTGTCCCAACACCATGGGGTATTTATCTGACTCATCTGCTGTATGTGTTATTCATGACATTTTCGTGGCTGCCTTGTTTCTTTTTTGATAAGGCAATATTGCATTTAGACAAACAAAAATTAAATTATTCCACACAAGATATCTTTCTAAATTACATGGTTTTCTTTTTTAGCACATTATTTATTAGACGTGCACGGAAATCAAAGAGGCACAATTCGAAATTTACACAAAATCTATAGAGCACTTTGAAAGTGAAGTGGAACTTTCGGCAATGATATTTACTACAAATTTTTTTAGTCATTTTCTTATGTATTCTCTCTTTCCTTTTCTCTTTGTGGATTCATTTTAAAGGTGATGAAGTTCCGCCTTCTACATTTTTCATGACTAACATAGAGGAGTGGGACCGATTCACGAATAGACATGGATAAAGATGTAATTTAGTTATTTTTTAACTTCTCTTTTCGTAGATTTTATTTTTGAATTTTTTTACTATTCAAGAAAGTATTTTGGTGAACCTTCAATTGAACAAACGTGCATTAAGAATATTAACTTTTGGAGTTTGACTTGTTGTGATCGAGTTATAATTTCAATTTTTCTACTGTCTTTTTAGCATTTAGTTAAGAAGGTCTTGGTTTCATTTATGTTGTGATCTTTTTGTTTCTTTTGTAACTGTGCTTGAGAGAGTCTGGTAGTTCAATCATAGTCTGACATGTATAATTTACTGGTTTGTGTGGATTCTATCACTTGGATCAATATAGTTTAGATCAAGGTGAAAGTATAACTTTGAGCTTATTGATTGTTGGATTGACATATATCTTTGTGGTGACAACTTGGAAGAATCTCATAATGGATTTTATTTGTTTTGGTTGGTTAATATAATTAATTTTATGGAAAGAACTGTTGAGAAAAGGAAAAGTCAATTGATGCTTACAAGATGGCAATGTTGGATGGTTGGCGTAGATTCGATTGTAGAACAAGAGATGCACATCATATCTCTCTTTCTGAACTCATCGACAATTATGAAATATAAATCTTATTTGTGATGGATAATATACCTGTGGATCGTCAAATAATTATTTTGTGCAGAAAAGGAGTCAATATTGGTGCTTAATTTTTTCATTTGCTGTAACTAATTACAAATATGCATGGCATTTACGGAACCTTTTACATTAAGAATGTTTATGTTCATTCATAACAGCAAGCATAGATGGAGATGTTATTGAATTGCAATTTCAAGATCCTTTTCATTGATTGCTTCTGCATGGAAAGTAAGATTTGAAAATATTGCAAGCACGAATAAAAACAATTTGTTTAGGTAAGGTCATCATTATCATAGTGTTCTAACTTCTAAAATGTATTTCTTTTGAATGTTACCCCAAATACAAGAGATGGAAATTAATTGAGTATAACAATATAAATTATCGTAATCTCTCAAACAAAAGACCTTGTTTGTTTGAAGGAATATATCCTTACGAAAAATATCACCTAGTTTTTAGAGTGTAAATCATTTTTCGTTCTTCACGTAGAGTATCTAGTTGTTACCATTAACAAATTGAGTAGCATATTACCTCACAAACTCCATGTAGAAGCAATCTTTGGAAAGATCTTGAAATTGCAATTCAAGAACATTTTCATCTATGCTTGCTGTGATGAATGAACGTAAACATTCCTAAAGTAAAAGGTTTCGTAAATGCCAAAATGTATATTTGTAATTAGTTACAGCAAATTAAAACATTAAGCACCAATATTGGCCCCTTTTCTGCACAACATAATAATTTGGAGATGTAGAGGGCTAATATCAATCACGAATAAAATTTATATCTCATAATTGTTGAATAATTGTTGACGAGTTCAGAAAGAGAGTTGAGGCGAAGTGCATCTCTTGTTCTACAATAGATTCTACGCCAAACATTCAACAATGTCATCTTGTGAGCATCAATGGGACCTTTCCTTTTTTAACAGCTCTTTTCATGAATTAATTATATTAACCAAACAAAATCTATTATGAGATGCTTAGGAGTTGTCACCACACCAAGTAAAGATATATGTCAACCCAACAATCAACAATAAGCTCATGGTTATACTTTTACCTTGATCTAAACTATATTGATCCAGATGATAGTACCCACACAAACTATTAAATATATACATGCCAGACATCATGATTGAAGTATCAGGCTCTCAAGCACAATTACAACATAAAGAAAAAATCACAACATAAATGAGACCAAGACTCTTTTAACTAAATGCTAAAATAAAGTCAGAAAATTGAAGTTATACCTGGTGATCACCGACAAATCAAAATCCAAAAATTAATATTCTTGATGCACGTTTTTTCAATTGCTGGTTCACCAAAATGCTTTATTGAGTAGTAAAAAATTTCAAAGATGGAATCTACAAAAAAGAGAACTACTCAATTATAAAACACCATGCCACTTAATCAAAACTATATCTCAGTGGTTTTCATAACGTGATTTATACTATATGTCAAGATTAATTCTACTACTAGAAGTCCGTTTAAGGTCATTCCTAGCAAGGTAGAGGTGGACTAATTGAGTTCATCATCTTACGTGGGAAACAAACCCACTAAATTTGTTTAAGAAACATTAATCAAGATTTTCACACTGCTAGTAAGACCTATTATCCTGAACCTGAGGATGGGCTTAATAAATATTGAACTGACCTAACATTATTCCTATAAATAGGAAGATACTGTCACAAGGTATAACTACTGTTCTCGTAACCGCCCGTCTATGTTCAAAACTAACTTGATCATTTGAGATGTTTAACTTTGAAGAGTCAACCGAATCTCTGCACACAAGTACTCCAAGTCAGTTCATTACTCCAAATTGGTTCTACAGTACATCAAACTTATTACAACAATCTACTGAATATACAAATCGAGTTCATGAAGGCGATTCATCCAAAACAGATTAAAAATCTAAAACCAAATACTTGCACACAATATAACAAATTTCCTTGTAATATAATGTTTTTATCCGAAACATTTTGACCGTAAGGCCGAGAAGAATCAAATTCAAAGAATCAACAAGCATAGCTCAAGATTCGAGACCAACAAACTCGAGAACGACCGCATTGAACATGTAAGATTACTCCAACACGGTCGAAATGGACAATAAGTCTTAGGGCTAAATGACCAAGCAGTGTCACGTCGACATGACTGAGGTGTTTAGGTGAGATGGCCAAGATGCCTACAGGTGCATCTTTCAAGAGTGCATCAGTAAAAAGTCTTTTCAATAATATCAGTAAAAAGTCTTTACAATAATATCCATGGTAGTGGCTAAGAGATGTTCCACCTCGCCAATCAAAACTAACAGATGGTGGTGTTAAAAGCATTTTCAATTTGTGTTTGGATTCAATTCTTACTGATTCTAGAGCTATTCTAATTATTCAAATGATGAGGTTCTTAAAGGACTCAATCTTTCCCTCAAGAATCCGAGTGGAAGTATTTCGTGAAAGTTCTGAGGAACTAAGTATCTAAGTCAAAATATTATTCATCCTTCTCACGATTCTTGGCCTTGGTGTCCTCTGCCACCAGAAGTCTATGATGGAAAGATAGTGTAATATCCTTCTCATCGTTTTCACTCTTTTCTTCTACTATCTTCTATACTTCGTCCCTAGCCTCGTTGTCAAGATCAAACAACTTAATCAACGCCTTGAACACGAAAAATCACGACTGATGCGATTACCATGTTCCCACAATCAACATCTCGGATATTTCATATATCAGACTTTTTCCATACGTGCAGCCAAATAAACATCAATGTTCAACATCGTAATCGAGCTTCTGCTAACTCTCCAGCCGCACGCGTATCTCCTCCTCAACTGCATCGGCCCATTTTGCCAGTGTCATCAGCTGAATGAGAGACATCATTGGTTGTTCCCCCAGTGTCACAGGATGTTAGTTGCACAGGGCTCTCTTGATTGCTTTGATCTTCCATTACTAGCAAGTTACACAAAAGAGGGGGAAAATAGAATTTTATCATCTGCAAGTAAACATGTTCCGTAACTAAAAAAATGGTAAAGGAAAGAACTTTCACAGTACCAACTGAAGAGGAGCACAGTAAAGGAAAAGGAACACAGTAAAGGAAAAGGGTAGCAGAGAACGTGTCAATATCGCAATGTTTTGGCAGCTAAAGGAATAGTTGTTTCGATTTTGTTAGCAAAGAAAAGAAGATATTTTAGAGATGAAGAGAGAAAGGGTAACGGCGGTAGGGTTTTGAGTAGGAAAGTGAGTGTGCTCTGTTTCTGCTCTGCTTGTTTTGTTGATGCTCTGTTATTGCCCGCTAGGTACGTACGCACCAATGGGCATTGTGCAGAGCTGCCAATAGTACTGTGATTCTTCTGGTGACTGGTGTTTGTTACAGTGAATACCAAAAATACCCCCTAAATATTTGTTGAATTGAAGTTAATGATTTCTAATATTTTTATGTGCCCTTATAGAAAATACATCTACAGAAGGTTCTCATCTATTTGATTTTATTTCTGGAACAGCATTGTCATTTAGGATACTAATGCTTTTTGAAACAAATACATAAGAAATTAAGGTTATGATTTTTTATTTCATTTCTAGAAGATAGTTTTCATTTATTATAATAAAATGAAAAAGAATTATGAGAAAATAAATTTAGGATAGATTATAAACGTAATATTTGAATTTTATAAGATATTATCCTTGAAGTACGTCAATAATATAATATTTTAAACTTTGAGTTTTAAATAAAATTCTAAGTTATAAAAAAAATTAAGTTTAAAAAAATTTAAATTATAAATAAAGATTATTAAAGTGTGTATCTTTATTAAACTCTTGAATTGAAGAAAATTTGTAAAAGAAATTTTAAAAATGATGTGGTATATAATATGACCCGTATAAAAAAAGATGAGATTTTATAATATGAATGTTGTGTTTGAGATGATCTTGCGTACACAAAGTAAAAAATCTATACAATATAAAATATTTTAATGATCTATAGAGAAATTAAGATTTCTTTTTTTTTGTCTTAAATATATAGATTGAGTCATTATATATATATATATATATATATATATATATATATATATATATATATATATATATATATATATTTTTTTTTTTT
>Ga0209700_100259_pt1 | contig 92341 bp, 77 predicted proteins | sample SiratroredBW_FD_187528 | JGI IMG/M metagenome (GOLD analysis project Ga0209700, IMG submission 187528) | Root nodule microbial communities of legume samples collected from California, USA - Siratro red BW (SPAdes) (version 2) | ecosystem: Host-associated > Plants > Roots > Nodule | place: USA...
TAACATTATTATATATATATATATTAATATTATTATTATTATTATTATAATATGTTTTTTAATGTATAGAATATTATTACTACTTCTATTCATATTATTTATATTTATATTAATAATATTTTTAATATTACTAATATTCTTATTAACATTATTTACGTTATATGAAAAATAGTTTTAATATTATTAATATATTTATTTATATTATTTTCAGTTATATTAAAATATTTGTGATATTATTATTAAAATTATAATGTTGTTGATATTATTTATACTATTGTTAATATTATTATTGTTTTTAATAAAAATAATATTGATAATAAGAATAAAAATATTAATATTAACTATAATAATAATAATAATAATAATAATAATAATAATAATTTTATTAATAATATTAATAATCATAATCATAAGTATAATCATAATCATAATAATAATAATAATAATAATTAATGAAACAAATAGAAGGATATAAAAAATAATATAACATTAACAATAATTCTAAATAAGAATAGTAATAAAGAATAATAACAATAATAAATAATGAGACAAGTAGAATGATATAAAAGTAATTTTAATAATTATAAACTTTAATCATAAATAATAAAAAAATTATGATGTTACCTACATATCAATATTAGTGGGTAATGTAAAATTATATCCAAAAGTAAATTCTACAATTATGTGAGAAACACAAAATAAAATTACCCACGGATAAAAGTTAGTGAAAAATTTACCTATGATTTAATTATCTACGTATTTTGACGTGTCAGTAATCTATAAATAATGTGTGATTAATTACAAATTTTTACCATCGATAAATCTAAATTTTTTTTATATTTTATGTGTATCGTTTTATCATGTTTGCATTTTATCAAATATAAAAAAAAACTGCACAATATTGCAAAAATCATTCATTTATCAGATAATGCATGACCATATTTTTTTTTAATAAATTTTAACACTTAATCAAAATAATAATAAGAGATATTTGACTTTTGTTCTAACAAATCTTTACACAAAACAACGACAATCATAATTTTAAGTTTTAATGAAATAAAAAATTAAAATAAAATAACACTATAGCGTCTTACTTTATTAATTTAAAATCTGTCTTAAAAGACAATTTGGTTCTTACAAACTTTTCTATCTTTTCTTTAGATAAATGTTTCCTTACCCTTCTGAAGACCTTATCCTTCTGAAGACCTTATTCTTATGTTTACGTTATTATCTTCTCCTTTCTACCCTATCCATACTGCCTAAGGTACAGATCTTGAATATTAATAGAAGTGTGAATAATTGAAATCATAAAATAGTTTTGACGTGACTCAAGTGAGAAAAGTGAGTTAAGACGTTTTAGGATTAGAAATATATATTGAACGATTGGATACAGTTAAAAATTATGATGTTTTGCATATCCAACTTTGTTAAAAAAAAATAGGGAACCCATTTAATAAAAGTTCAGCTGAAACTAGAAAAAGTTTCCAGAGAAAATTTTGTTAAGTAAATATTAATGATTTAATTAGGTTTTAATATCTCATAAGAAAAGTAGTTTTTGGATGTTATGTAATTAATGATTTTGGTTTCTCCTTGTAATTTAAAATGTGGTGAATATTTAAATAATATTGAAAGTTCATTGAAATAATATGTATATTTTAGCCGTGCATACTAGTTTTAAAATGTTTTTGGAAGGTTCACACAAAACTTATATGAAGATACAAACGAGAATATTATAAACCTATATGAAATTAGGACTTTATATTTTTTTCGTTGAATTTTGCGTCTAATTTTCTTTTTAAGACTTACACGAGTATATAATGTCCGTATTAATTACTTTTTCATTTTTTAAGATAAAAAATATATAAATACTTTTTGATATTAGATTAAGACAAAATAAATAAGAAGAAAGTTGAATTATGTATTTAATTTTTTTTTTTAGTTTTCACAAAACCAATGTATGATAAAAGTGATACATGAAGTTTTTACTCCACAAATATATTGTTAAGGAGTTTTTGTAAAAATAGTGTCTGATGAAGACAATTAGATACAACTTTAAGTTTTACTTTTAATAATGCATTTCTTGTATTAATATATCCAATTTTAGCATAAATGTGCGAAGTTTTTTAACTACTAAGTGTACTAATGCTAATATATACTTCAAAGTATGTGAGTTAGCTATACTGAAATTAGACTTTTTATTTGTTATTACATCTTCTAGGCTTGTTTTTAGTACATATAACCAACTAGACAATCTTATGGTAGTGTGATAACTTATCTTTGGTAAATCATCTTTTATCCTTATTATAAAATAAAATAAAATAATTATAAATCATCAAAATTGAATATTATTTATTATGATTAAGACATCTAAGGTGAACAAATCTTACGAATATTAGAAAATTAAAACTAGAATGTAAGAGTATATGGTTGAGAATAGAACATCCAGGTTTAACAATTATTAGAATATTTTTTCGTAGTTTTAGGCACAATAAACAAAGTTATACCAAAAGACAATTTTCAATTTTGATATAGAGACTTTGAATAGGTTGTATGCCTTTTGAAATTACAAACGTCTCATCTATATTTACAAATTACATGAATAAGGATATCATTGTGTTCATTAATGACTTTCTAGTTTATTGTTGTTTCTGGACACCCATATCAATCATGTACTAGGACTACTCATTGAAAAATTTAAGAAGAAAACACATGGAGAGATAAGGACAAATGAAAAAAAAAAACAATCACATAAGTGAAACTTGACACCACAATAAAATCACAACCTTAATACACTATGTTTACGAGTATGTACTTAGTTATATGATATTCAAATTGTTCATTTTAATCCAATGGGAAACTTCATCATCATTATAATAAGAAATACAGTAATAAAAGTTAAATTGCGTTTTGAATTTTGTTTACAAACAATTACGTTTGGGGTTTTTCATTTGAAAAACATAAAAAAAAAATACTAATAAAGGTACGAAAACAAAATGAAATACAATATTTTTATACAAGTTTATCTCTGTATATTAAAAATATGTCGAATTATTCGTTAACCTCGAAGTATTACTACAATACCAAGTGTAATGAGCATTCTTTCACAAATAATGGCTTCTTTAAATGTTATTTCATTTCTTTCTATTTTTTCATTATACATTCATATTTGAGTTACTCTACTAACATATATATATATATATATATATATATATATATATATATATATATATATATATATATATAAGCCTCTAATATATTTTTTTCTTAATACAGAGAAAGAAAAAATCACTTTCAAAACTTCAAAACTTCTTAAGATGACATTCAAATTCAATGTGTTGGAAGAGGTCGTCTTATACACAAAATCATTGACGAACAAATTCATTTGTCTAGATATTTGAATGATAACTGTCTATTTTAAACATTAAAGTTATAATCTAAATCAATTTTAGACTTAACATTCATACCTAAATTCCAACCCTTACCAATTGGATATATATATAGGTAGGTAGGTAGGAAAATCAAAAGAATGAAAAGTTCATGTATATCTATAGAAAAGGAGATAAAATCTATAACTGACAAACAATTTAGTTATATAAATAATTAATATTTTAAGAATTTTTGTATTGAATGGTTACTTTTTATTTTGATTAAATATAAAAACTTTTATTGTGATGCTATTTTGAAAATATAAGAATGTATTTAATGTGCAATGGTTGGAGTGCCCCAAAGACAGGAAACCTTGAAAATTGTAGAAGGGATGCGTTAAATATTTTGAGTTGGAAAGAAGGAAAATTGCAATGGGTACAGTGAGGTTATCTGTCGTGATCCAGTGGAAGATTTGGGGAAGGATATTTAGTGGTTTCAATTCTACAATTCAGTGACAGATTCCAAACCTATATAGTGGAAGAATATTAAGAGAAATTGAAAAAAAGAAACAATAACAGTAAATTATGATATGGAATTAAGATAAGAAAATAAGGTGACAATCGTAGTTACCACATCAAATGGTTCTACTATTTTGCTTTACAATAACATTATTTAAAAAAAAAAAATTGTTTCAATATTTCTGATAACTTATCACTTGACAATGATTTCTAAGTTTTATATTATACAAGAATGATAAAAATTTGATAATTTTACTTTCAAATATTATACTTTTGAACAAAGCCTTTTATTTTTATTTTATTTTTTAACTAGTATTTTAATAAGCATAAAATAATTTATTCAACTTGAGACTTGTGAATTTGAGAAACATAAACTTTCTATTTAAGTTTTGAAAAATAGCATTTCCTTTTTATTAAAAATATCCTATTAATCTTATTTTATTTAATAAATTATACTGCTCTTATTAAATGATTTACTATTATAACAAATTAAAGATTTTAGTAAAAGTAATACATTACATTCTAATTTCTAGAAAACTTCTTAAGTCATTATATACATATTTTGAATATTTTGATTAAATAAATAAAATTTAATTGTTCTTAAAAATCAAAATTTATAACTTTTTACCTCTAAATTCATAATTTTTAAAAATCGCAATTATTTGAGTAGGAAAAATTTTCTCGCATATCAAACAAGACATATATATAATGGACATATTATCATACATGTAAAGATTATAGTTAATTTTCTTTTATGATAATAAAACCAATTAAACATTGAGCTAATTATTTCGTATAATGTTATTATTATTTATATGTTACTGTGCTTATACCTATATTGAATAAGAAATATTTTCTTTTATAATGCAAAACTTTCTATTTGTTAATAAATTACGGGAGTCTAAAGATTATATATGTGACTAATAATAATAATAATAATAATAATAATATTGATTTAACTAATAGAAACAAGTGACCCTCTTGTTCAAATATAATATCCAATACTTTAACTTTTGTGAGTTATATAATGATATTTGAATGATTCTTTGCTATCATTCCTTGGAAAAAATGAGTAGATATCAATGAAATGAAAATGTTTACTATAATCAATGCCAAAAGGAAAATGTAAATATAATTTGTGATATATGTATTACATAATGTTTTTAGTTTTATACAACGCATGTAAAAAAAAGAAAATAATACTTTCCACAAGCATGTGCATTTAAGTTAAATAAAATAATTTTGCGCAATAAGATTGAATAACAACAATTATAGGAGTACAACGAGAGAAGATTGCTTTATAAGAATACTATTTTGAGTAATTATACATGACCAAGATAAAATTATCGACACAAACACAATTACAATTTTTCTAGAATGCTTACAAGCTTACCTTTTATCTAAGTTTTTGTATTGGGACGTAGACATCCTTGAAAGAAAACTTTCGTTGTATAACTTCTTTTCAAGAGTTATTTTAGGATTTAACTTTTGCTTTTTTGGTAACCAAAACTAGCAATGAGTAATATTTGTAATATTTGAACTTATAGTTTCAAGAGTAGATTAAGATGAAATAATCAATAGTAACTTATATAGTACTGATAGTTAGAAATAATTTATATATCTAATTATAATTAATTATTGATTAATAGAACCTTTTTTAAAAAATTATTTATTAAAGTAAAATTGATTGCAATTCAAGTATTAAGGGTTAAAGAATATAATTTTGTTGTATTATTATTTCTATTAATGACTTACGCTAGATGATCTAGTATTTTTGTGAAAAAAATCTTATGTTCTACTAAGAAAATAATCACTCTAGAGTATGTACACCTTTAGTAAATCTATGACTTCAAAATAATATAAAATATTAGAATTATAGGGACACTTTATAAAAGGAATTATCATGAATAAGAGATTGTCTATACTAACTAAAGTCTAACATATTATGACCATATATCAAGATAATGTTTTTCCTAAAATATAATATAAAAAGTAATTAAAAAATAAAGCTACTTTATATAAAATAATTTATGACAAATTAATATAAAATAAATTTTATAAATTAATTTATGTAGATACTCATTTAAATATAAATATACTCTTTAATTTTTTTTATTTTATTTAATCAATAAATTTGAGTCTGAATTTTTAGTATACAATTACTTTAAATATAATTTTACTATTCATAATAGTTTTATCTAACTAAATTGAATGATCTCTTATAGAATATACATGTAACTTTGTATAAAAATAATTGTCTTTGATGGATGAGAAATTAGGACTAAAGGAATGATTGTGAAAGAAACAAGTGAAAATAATTTTAAGAACAGTGAGATTCAGTATATTTCCACTGATTTGTATTTTTTTTTTATTTTTCATTAATGAAGCATATTTAATTTTCATTTTATTTTTCATATATCTATATATTCATCTTTTTCTTACTTTGACCTTTTTTCTTTGTTTTTGTATTTGACAAGCCTTTGGTTTTGAAAAAATAAATAAATAAGAAAAGGTGGGCACGTAAGACCGTGCTGTCCCTGTCCTTCCAACCCAGTTATGTATGGTCCCAAAACGACCACAACAAAATGACATGAAATATTTGAAGCTCTTAGTGATTAAAACGTCATTTCAAAGTGTAAAAAACTTGCCCACTTATCCATGGGCTGACATGTGTTTGGACATTGAAGCAAAGTAATCAATGAGACAGCAACATGTTGCCAGCAAATCCAACACTCTTGTGTGGCCCTATCATAATTGTGGCCTACTACTTTTTAAATGCTTCTCAATCTTCATCACATTGATTCTTTTTTCTTCCCACATCGGAAAACTTTGCCCTGTTTGGAGATAAAGCAAGGGCATGTCTCCTTGTTTCAACTTTTCTTATTACATTTCCTTGGTAATGTATGCATGATGCTTCTTGGATTTGTTGGACTTTAATAAGCAATTACTGCAGGAAGGGAAAGTGATAATTGAAGGAGGAGGTTAGTACTACGACCCCTACATTTCAAATTTAATGATTTTAAAGACTTCTTTTTTAGATGGTCTAAGAAATGAAATTCTATGAAGAAAAGTTATAAAAAACTATTTTTTTAATAATTATTTTAAATATTACACTAACGTAATTTATATTTCACGACGTTTTATAATTACTTCATACCTGGTAAATATCAGTAATAATTTATTAAATAAGAAATGAAATTCGTATGATTTTTCAGAAACAATGTTTAATTGATAATTTTGTATGCAATTAAAAAAGAGTAATTCAATCTTACGTATACAAAATCTTAAAATATGTAGTTCTAGGTTTAATAAAACATAAAAACATATAGTATGTCATGGATTATTGAAGGTAGGAGGTTTCATGATAAAGAGATTATTGGTTTTCTTTTCTTGTTTATATTGGCTTATTTTACGGAAGGATTATGTTTTTGACTAATACAATGAGTATAAGCTCTCTTTCTTAGGTGGTTGTAGAAATATTGTTGGTTTTCTTCTTAAAACTTTTTTTATCCAAATATTTGGTATTGTTCCTTCTTTAAGTTTAAGGATCCATTTATAAAGTGTTAAAGATTGTTTTATATTCGAACAATGTTTTGGCATGGTACAATTTATGCTCTCTTTTTCTTCTTTTTTGAAGACTTTATATAGATACTAGAAGAAGGTAATCGATGAGAGACTGTTTATATCCATTGAGTAGCTTTATAGTTCTTTTGATAATTTTTCTTTATTTGTCAAGCTTGAATATGTTTGTTGTATTTATTGCAGCTCATGCAACTTTAAAAGTTTTTCTTCTTTATGCAACATTCTTGATTGTAATGTTCAATTCTTTAGGTGACATAACTTTTTACATTAATTCATGGTAAGAATGCATACTGTAGATGACATATACTTAGGTTAGAGTTGAAAAACTCTGTGTTAGGAGGTTAATGGAAAAGATAACTTTAGCTCTCTTTAGAGATCCTTTGATGTTGACTTTACTTTGCACCACGCACAGACACATACATAGACACAAATATACACACATAGAGACACACACACACACACCTACAAACATGCACACACGCACACACACATACACAGACACACATACATAGACACAAACACACAATCCCATTTTGCCGTGGAGTTCTTGGAACTAAAAAATTATGTTTAATTCCAAATTTTTCACGAAATCTTTCAAACCTTTAATTTTGAAACTCTCCCCCATGATCAGTTTTAATGACAACAATAGTGTAATTCTTCTCATTTTGGATTTGTTAAGTCTCTTAAGGGTACAAAATGCATCATCCTTAGTTATAATGAAAAGAGTCCATGTGAACCTAGAAAACTCATCAACAATTACTAAGCCATAGTAATTACCACCTATAATCATGGTTCTAGAGGGTCCAAATAAATCCATGTGAAGCAGTTCAAGAGATCTTAAAGTTGAAACAACATTTTTCTGTTTAAAAGAATTTTAGTTTGTTTTCCCTTTTGACATGCTTAACAAATTTTGTCCCTCTCAAACTTGAGGAATCCAATTACAAGTTCTTTAGATGCAATTCTATTTAAATGATACATGTGTATAAGAGATATGCACCTATGCCACAACCAAGTTTCATCACTATTAGGCAACAAACAATTTAGGTTAGAATAAATGCACTCAATGTTAAACATGTATACATTGTTGACCCTTTTACAACAAGATCTGTCCTCCTTGAAACTGCACTAGATATGAGACAAAATTTTGGTTCAAAGGTGACTTGAAACCCTTTTTCACATAATTAGCTGATACTCAACAAGTTATGCTTCAACCCTTGTACTAAAAACACATCCTTGATGATCAAGAAGTCTTTGTCTCGAATATCTCCACTGCCTAAGATTTTGCCCTTGTTGTTGTCTTCATAGGTGACAAAACCACCATGTTTTCCATTGAAATTTGTAAGTAGTGATGCGTCTCCTGTCATGTGTTTGGAGCAGCCATTATCCAAATTCCAATGCTTATTCTTGGTTGCTACCTTTTCCTACAAAATAGACTAAGTTTTAAAAGTTGGTACCCTATTAAACTTGGGTCCAAATCTGTTATTAGTATCCTTTGGTACCCACCTTACCAAGCCATTTGGAACATCAAATAGTCTAATTCTACATGCCCAACAGAATGGCCATTTTGCAAATAGTAAAAGCAGGTTTGAAAAGGTGAGACTTGCTTCTTTCTATGATTGAAAAGCTGCTAAACTTTCTAGTTTTTTTTTGTTTTTTCTTTTGAAAAATTGGTTTAAAATCAATGCTAACTTTGTCAAACACACAATTTCGGGAATCCATAACAACATTTAAATTTGTAGTTCCCATAGCCAGTTTTGAAGAAGTTTTTACAAGATATTTTACTTTGGTTTGTAGAACCGAACAATTTTCACATTTGACTGGTCTACTGGACACACACTCATGGTTAGAATACTAATAAATCATGTTTAAATGCTCAAAATATGAATTTATAGTTTTTAGTTCTTCTTTTAGTGAGTTGACTCTTTCTTCCAACCAATTGTTTAAACCTTTCAAGCGATTCATTTACAAGACCAATCTGTTTGCTTCATCACGTGTCTCTAAAAATGCTTGAAGAAAAATGCTTTAATTCTCATGATTTATGTAGATGTTATAGTTAGCACTACTTACTTCAGATTGGTCTCTAGCCATCAAACACAGGTTGACTTACTCATCTTCTTTTGATGAAGAACTGGTTGTAGAGTCATTTTCATTCCAAGCAATATAAGTTTTTTTCTATCCTTTGCTGTTCTTGCTAAATTTCTTCTTGTCTAGGGTATTTTCTTTATGCATCAGGTTTGGACACTCCACCTTGATAAGACTCTGCTTGCCACAAGCAAAGTAAGTAAAATTAGCAAAATTAGAATTAGGTTTCTTGGTATACCTTTTTGTTTGATGATTCTTGTCTTTCCCTCTCTTTTTTAGAAACTTGTTTTATTTTCTAGTTAGCATATTAAGAGTTTTTGTTTCACTGTCTTCATTGGATCCAACCTCACTGATTTCATTTAAAGCAGCATAATTGAGTGCTAGTCTCGTAGCTTTTCTGTCTATATTTTCTTGCTCCTTTAGCCTATTCTTCTCAAGATCATGCTCCCTGAGTTTTCCAAACAAGGTTGTTGTACTCAAGGTAGTGAGATCTCTAGTTCCAAAAATTGCAGTTACCTTTAAGTGTTAACTCCTATCAAGACACTTCAAAATTTTATATTGAGCTCATCCATATAAAAAATCTTCCCAAAACTAATTAAATGGTTCACAGTATGTGTAAAATTTTTTAGCATATCTATTATGATCTCTCCAGGTTGCATTCTGAATAGTTCATACTCTTGAATGAGAGTAAGCTTCCTTGCACGCTTCACATCACTTGTTCCTTCATGTGTTACTTCAAGAATGTACCACATCTTCTTTACTGAAGTACATTGGGATACCCTGAAAACACATCCAAGTTAAAAGTTGAAGTTATGATATTGTTTGTCATGCAATCAAACTAAGCTTTCATACTCTCAACTTCATTCCATTTAGAAGAAGGTTTATCAACAATTTCACCATTTATAACAAATTTAGGCACATAAGGTCCATTTATAATTGTATCCCAGACACCACTTCAAGTGATTCTATGAAAATTTTCATTCTAACTTTATAAAAAGAAATAGTTAACCCCATTGAATAAAGAAGGTCTATTTATAGATGCACCATTTGTAAAAGACAATTTTCCCTCGGTCATAGGATCGAAAAACTTGAATAACTTTCAAGACTTAGCTCTAATACCAATTGAAAACACTTTAGGTTGAGTTTAAGAGGGGGAGGGGGGGAAATTGAACTATTGAATTTTTTTGTCAAATATTATTTAAAAAGAATGAAAGTTATTACTGAAATGTCTTTAACTACAGTTTATAAGCACACACTGGAAAAATAATCAATTAAATTAATTAGATACCAATTTAGCATCTAATGGTATAAGTCACTAAAACTTTGATAGCTAATGTTAGATACCAATTATCTTAATTTAATTGGTCACTAAATTCAATCATTATTTCTATTTTGTAGTTATTTAGCAACCAAAATTTAATTTGGTTTTTGTCACAATTTCATTTGGTAGCTTAAAATTGGTCTATAAATAACTTTTTTCTTGTAGTGTATCTTATGGTTTGAAAAAAAAAACTTAGAATTCTATAACAATGTTATAAAAGTTACAAATATAAAAAATCACATGAATAACACTAAATGATTTTAATAGATCTTCAATACACATTAAATCTTCATTAAACACTTGTAACACCACATTATTCAACATTCTTCCCCTTAATGTGTTGTTCTTTTCAATTATTTCAATTTCTTATTGCATAGCCTTTCTCCAAGCTTATTCTTTAATATTCTGTTCAAAGCTTTCTAGTTCTACTACGCAATAATTGTACTTGCATAAATATCACTCAAACTCTTCATTTTTTTAGGGGTTGTGCTTGGAAATGAGGAACTTGAACTTGAATGACTTAATAACGATGCAAAACTTAACGTATGTGGGAGTAATTCTTCATTTTCACATTGATCATCTCAACTATTGAACGTTGTTGCAAAATAGTTTTTGAAATTATTTTTTCTTCTTTCTTCTAGGATACCTTCTCATCAAATATAATATCTCGACTAATTATCATTTTCTTTGTCTTCAAGTTGTAAAGTTTATAAACCTTTAACATGGAACTATAACCAATAAATATGCATCTCTCACTTCATTCTTCAAGCTTTGTTCTCTTCGGTTATAGAACTTGAGCTAAGAAACACATCCAAAACTTTTAGGATGGTTCACTGATGGTTTTCTTCCACTCCATGCTTCAAATGGCATCATGTTCCAAATTGCTTTTGTTGGACCTTTATTCAAGGGTAGATTGTTGTATTAAAATCCTCTACCTAAAACCCTTTGGGAGATTCCTTTTTTAAATAATATGGAGTTTTTCATCTCCATCATAGCTTGGTTATTACTCTTAGAAACACCATTTTGTTGATGTGTATATCAATTATTTTTCTACTCTTTCATCTTCACAAAATTTTTTAAATTCATTGGAGACATACTCCTTTTCCTTATCAGTTCTCAAGACTTTTATAAATTTGTCACTTTGTTTTTCAACAAGCACTTTCAACTTTTTAAATGTGTAAAATACTTCATATGTTTTCCTCATAAAATAAACTCACATCATGCTAGTTAAGTCATCAATATGACTACGAGAAAGAGTATTCATTGGAACACATACATTTGTGTACACCAATTCTAACACTTATTTGACTCTCATTGCTCCTTTCTTTGGGGATCGTCATCAATGTTATTTGCCAAGCATGGATCCTTCATACACTTTATTTTTGTTCACAATTTTTGGTAGTCCAAACACCATATTCTTTTGAGAAAGCAACATAAAACCATTGTAATGTAAGTGCACAGTCTCTTGTGCCATAGACAAGAGTCATTTTCTTCTTTTGCCATCAACTTGAGTTCTCTCTCACAATTAAGATAAAGTGGAAAGCTTCTGTTACCTGTCATTTTCACCATAACAACAATTTTTCTTTTGAATGAAAAATTCTGCACTCCCAATTCTAAAATCAAAGAGAATAATTGTGCTCCAAAAGTTGTCTAATATTCAATAAATTTTCGTCCAATTTTTTCACTTAAAGATTATCACGAATCACCTTGACTCCTTTCTTTGTTATAACTCTAACATTTTCTTTTTCTTACACTTCAATATATTATCCATTACTTAATTTAATTTTAAAGGCAAATGCAGAATCCATGTAACCAAAGGCTTCTTTATCTTCAGTCATATATATTGCAACCGCCATCCAAATAGCATACATTTTTATGTTCTTGAGCACTCTTTTGATAAGCAAAGAACAAGTTTCCTTTACCATGATTTGTTTATGTTTCAGCCTATGAAGCACGAATACGGACACGTGGATACAACTAAATTGGAATTATAGGACATGAGACATGACAATAAATATATATAAATATATGTATATATATATATATATTATGAATTTATTAAAATGTAATAAATGTACTAATATAGTTTGTAATGTGAAAAAAAGAGAAAGTATAACAAAAGATACAATTTATACATTTCATCCTCATTGAGAAATACAACTTCTAATTCTAGTTCATTAAGAGATAAACTAGTAATCTCAAGAATTTCATTGTCATCCAATAGAAAGTCATTTCTTGCAATATCTCATAATTTAGTTTAATCTTCCTTGTACTTTGAGGAGTTTATGGAGAGAAGATGAAGATTATTATGGACAAAACTAGATCTTCTGGCGTTTTAGGTATCATCTTATTTATTTTCAAAGAATGTATAAATGAATAGGTTTTTCAATTCATTTCACAACAACAAGAAGAACATGGTTCTCCAAGTAGCTTAAAATCTATCTTCTGAAGTGTTAGTACATGAGCTTCATGAACAATCCATCATGTTTTTGCATCCATTTTACCTTTATCTCTAAAGAGTCAACATCATATTATAAATTTGATATACACAACAAAATATAATCATAAAATAATTTAACTATATGATGTATTATCTTCGATTTAAAGAATGAACAAGACAATGAAGAAATGTGCTACTCTTAGTTCAACGATCAATTAATATTGACTTTACTACCTCAAAAAATGATGAATGTTCAACTTCTATATTTCTTTCATGTTGGAATATGAAATTTTTCACATTTTCAATAATTGAATCCCAAGCGAAGGGTAGACATATCCATATTTGTTTTCCTGAGAACATTATAAGTAAGGGCATTAAAAGCAAGTACGTAATCAACTTTAATCCACCAATTATCATTCAAGTAAGTTTCTTTCACAAATTGTGTACTATCCATGTTATCTTCTTTGTAAGACAATCATTCATCACTAATAACCATCTCTTGGAGTCCTTTTATCAAACTTCAAAACTTTTTTAGCATGACTATGATTGAAGCAAATCTTGTTGGATCAACTTCAATAAGTTGAAGCTATTGAACATTGATAATCTCATAGAGTATCCCACAATAAAGTTTTTTAATAAAGGTAGTATCATCAGTAATTTGTGAGATCCAAAAATATTGTCCATAAGAATCACTATTTCTTTCAGTAATTTTTGCTGCACAAATTTTTTTCAAAGCAAGATTCAAGGTAAGCATTACACATTAAAGGAAATTATAATTATATGAGCATACCTGCTGCCTTACTTACAATTGCATTATCAATTATAATTTGTACCACATTATTTAGCCTAACCTCCATAATTACATCTCTCATGTGTTTAAAAATAAAATCTTTGTATGTTATCTTACCCGATCCATCTATTGACTTGAAAAACATTGGTCCACTCTCAATGATAGCCATAAAATTTATAAGTGATCCTCTTTGAGGATCATTCTACCCATAAGTAACAATTGTCACACCTTTTTTATTCCATGAGTTTTGTATAGGTTGCAAAAGATTTTCTACATGACTTCTCTCTTTTGAAAGTAAAAGACCTCTTAATTTATTATACGTTGGTGATACATATCCACTAAGATTAGAAGTAGTAGCCGCATAAGAAAATGTACCCCTAGAATAAGGACTTCTTGCTAATAAAATGGTAAACATGAAGAATAAGACATCCTCGTAATTTCACAATCAAGAGTATCTCTCGCTTCAATATTGAAAGAAGCTCGTAGGACCTATGAATTTGGGGCCATTATTTGTCTCATTTCCTTCATCAAATATAGGTGGTAGATAGACTTTTTTTTTTCTTTGAATTTTCTATTTTTAATTATTTTATTGTCTAATTTTTTAAACTCAATAAGTTTTAATGGAGTCATGTTTGGACAAATTCTAACTCATTCTCTCTTAATTTTTAACAAATGAGGTCTTACTCTAATATAAGACCCATTGAATGAAAAATCACATAAAATGCATTTGATCATATGATTTTTACCAAGAGGAATTTTCTTAACTTTGAAATATATTTCCATAAGGATTTTGTTTCATGTTCTTCTTCGATAGCTTGATTAGATATATTCATCTTAATTTTCTATACAAAAACAAATATAAAAATTTACTTAATATAAAATAAATTTATCTAATAGAAACTAAGAAACTATTTTTTGAGTATAAAAAATAGAACATGTCACAAATTAAAAATTAATTATAGTATAATATATATTATATATTTTTAAAATAATATTCAATTAGGGTTTAGAAAGTGTGATTTTTTAAAATATTCTTTTATAATTAATATTTTTAACTAAAATTTAGTTTATTTATTTTATAATATTAATTTATCATAAGTAAAAAATAGATTCAAATTATAAAAAATATAATTTAATATTTTGTAATTTAAAAATAAATAAAATAAAAATATACTAGTTAAATTATAAAAGAATACAAAATATAACATAATTATATAATTATATAACAAGTTATATTTAAATGTACATTCGAAAAACACAAATTAAATAAAAAATATTATTCAAATTTTAAATTTAAAAATAATAATAATAATAATTAAAAAAAAACTTGTATGACATGATAAAATTACATAAATATAATTATTAATATAATTTAATATAATTATTAATATAAAGTATTATATTAATAATAGTTATACATAAAGTTAAAACATGTATAATAAAGTATTAATATAATGTTTTCATAAAACTTGTATATTTATAAATAAAATAATAATAAAATTATTTAAAAAATAGATTTACTTACTTTATTCTTCTCATACTTCTTCACTTTGTCTTCATCAAGGTAAAACCATTTTTTTTCCTTTCTTGTTCTTCTTCACAGTCCCGTTCTCATAGCACAATTCCTTCCTAACAATACAATCTTCACTGTGAGTCGTTCTTCACTACGAATCACAACCCTTTTTTCTCCTTCATTGCGAGTCGCAACAACACAATTCTTTTGTTCTTCTTCGCCATGACTTTTCGCACACTCTTTAATAGAGAAGGTTTGGTCTTTTTTTTTTTTGATTTATTTCTTTGTTATTGTGGATTATTTATAAACATATTCAAACGAATATTGAAAGATTATGAGAATATTATTTGAGTGATTTCAGGAATGAAAATATTTGATTTTGTTATTTTGGTGGGAGAGATATCTTCAAGAGAGTGGACCATGTCTTCTCCGCATGTCTAAGGGAGTGGGCCATGTCTGATGCAAGATTAAGTGTCTGACACGGTGTCGTTTACGTCTCTGTCAGGTGTTCGTGTTGACGGTGTGTTAGAAGTGCGAAAGTGGGACATTTATGGCGTGTCAGAGCTTCATATGCTTCAACAAATGAATTATCTTGTTGGTTTCCAAAGTGAAAATCCTTTTGAACATGTTCAAACCTTTTAAAATCCAACACCATTTGTTTCATTCTCCATTATTTCCTCTTTCACCATAGTAGTATCTTCCTCTTCCACGTGAATTTCTTTTCTTCCTTTGCCAAATCTGCCACCTGTACAAGACTAACTAGTATTTGTTGATTCATCATTTTTAGATGATATCGTGAGTTCAGATTGTAAGGCACTTTTGACCGACTTTTCCATACAACATATCAATCTTTGCTCATAGGATATAAGTGTCTCCATCAACCCTTGGATAATCATGATTAACAAGTCCTTGGTTTCTTATATAACAACCACAATAGGATCAAATTAATCAGTTAAAATAATAGAAACTTTATCCACAATGTTTCTATCATCATTTATATCTCCATGTGAATTCATTTGATCCACCAATTCAGACAATCTATTAAAGTATTCATTCAAACTTTATTTTTCTTTTATTTTTTTCATTCTCAAAATCTCTCTTGAGAGATTGAAGTTTGATTGTTCTCACATTTCAATCTTCTTAAAACCTCGTGTTGGAGAGTATCTTATGCTTCGTCGACTATTTTTGCTCTCATGATACTTGGAGATATGGCTAGTGAGACTCCTCTTTAAATCATCTCAAGAAATCCAACATCTATGATTTTATTTTTTTCATTATTACATTTTAAGTAGCTATAATGGCTTTAGTAACTTCATCATCACACATCTAAGGATGTAAACAAAGTTTCCATTTTTATAGCCCAAAAATCATAATTTTCTCCTTCAAATAAAGGAACTTAGACATTGTTATAATTGTTTTGTAGGATATTTAAGTATTTGTGGCAATCGTTCTTCACTTTGATTTTTTTTTTTTTTGCAAGAATCTAACTCTGATGCCACTTTATGTTGAGACCTAGACGATATAAGACTCTATAGACGATCTACACCCCTCTATACGGTTTGATGATACCAGACTTTTATGCAAACATACTCTTAGTGTTATATGTGGTTTACAAACATGTGAATGTTCTAACAAATGTTTTATGCAACATGCAGTGCTTAAAATAGATGATTTAAGCATCTACAGTATAATATGATCTATGTGATTTTATAATAAGGAAATAATTTTTTAAAAAATTGAAAACAAAGTATTTAAATGATTTTCTAGATAATATACATGATAAAAACAATGTCTAAGACCAACGACTATATTATGTGTTCTTGAATTCATTTCAAAGAGCATTAACAATCAATGGTCTAAAAATAATTTCATAATAAAAAATAAAATAGCTTAATTGATTTTGATATGTATAAAATTAATTGTTAAATATTATGAGTGTATTTGAAATTTTTGGTTAAACAGAACCAAAGCAAATGCAGATTGGAGATTATATCAAAAGTTTTCTTTTAAAGACATTAATAAAGATGAAGATAAGCAATCATTCTACCTACATAACTATTTTCTTTCTGAACAACTAGACATTTGTTATAACCTACAACTGTATCTAAATATAGATGACAAAAAATTACATTTGTTCCTGTTATTGATATCCTAGAACCTTAATTATCCACTTCAACAATAATGGTTTTTATTTCTATGATCCCTTTTTTATTATGTAAAAAAATGGGAGAAATGTTAAATATAAGTGTTTCTATCTGGAAAGAAGTTTGTTTTTGAAGAAAAACACTCATGCATCATGATTTGATACATAGTATGCTTTGCCACACATTTTTTTTTTTTGCTTTGATACATGGCATACACGTATAGGTATTTGTCATCATAAAAAAGGAGATTATCGAGACCCAGACCGTTTAAGACCCTATAGACAATCTACACCCCTCTAGACGGTCTAATGATATGTAGACCTTTTTGTGAAAGTTTTGATGATAAGAAAAACACTCTAAGTGTTATATCTAGTTTACATACATGTGAACGTTCTAACAAATGTTTTATACAACATGCTTAACATAGACTACCTCAACGTTCATAGTCTCTAGATCACGTTAGACATACTAATATGATTTATGTGATTATATAATAAGGAAATAACTAATATGATTTATGTGATTATATAATAAGGAAATAGTTTTTTAATCAGTTGGAAACACAATGTTTAAATGATATTTTAGATAATATACGTGATAAAAAAATGTTAAAGACCAGCAACTATCTTATCTATCTATTCTTGAATTCGTTTTAAAGAGTATTAATAATAAACGGTCTAAAAATAATTGTGTAAGGAAAAAAATAGCTTAATTGATTATGATATCTTTGAAATTAATTGTTAAATATTGAGAGTGTGTTGGAATTGTTTGCTTAAACATATTCACAATAAATGCATATAGAAGATCATATCAAAAGTTTCCTTTTAAAGTGTCTACAACGATAAAGATGAAGATATACAGAGACGAAGTTTATGCAGAATCATGCCTTGTTGTTTAGAGCTTCAACAACCAAATCGAAGAAGCTATATAAAGTGCTTGAAAGACGAAGATGAAAGATTATCGAAATTCTACAAGCAATACAAGCTACATTACAAATAGAAAGATACAAAGATTCACGAGTGTGAAAGTCTTATCAGCTTTTGAGTATCTATCCTTTGAGTTGTGTGATAAACTTTTTTAAATTCTTCACTATGTGAAATTATATCCTTGTGAGCTTAAATTGTGCTCTTTGTGAGTGATTTTTTTGTTGTTTTTGAGAGTTTTGAGTTTCAAAAGGAGATTAGGATTGATAACTTTAAAATGTTTTTGTACTCAAGATAATATAGAGATATTTAAGTATTCCTTTGTTGATTAGTGGAACATTGTAAACAATATGTTTAAGGAAAATCGAATACAGTCAGATGGATGAACTAATATAAAATATGTTTGTTGTTCAATACTCTTGGTAAAGAGTCTTACTTGCTTCACTATACCATATTTTAGAAAGTTTATAAATATAGTCTTAAGATTCCATTCAACTTCCTTTCTGGAACTCGATTTAGTGGTATTCTATAGCTGCAATATTTGTTAGTATGAAATGGAGAATAAGAGGAAGATAATTAGTATGAATATTATTAAATGTTGTTGTTAATAGAACTTTAATATGCATTTAATCTGCATTAAATACTTGTAACCCATAATTCAACTGCTAATCACATATGGATGTGCTTCTAAAACCTCATGGATGCCCTTTTTACCTAAGAATAAGGGAACGGATAATACGAGCTTGCTTGTTGTATACATAAGCAAGTAGTAACTAGCATAAATGTATGTTGTTTTATCTTCATTCCAAAGCATGAAAATTAGCTTATAAAAAGCACCAATACAACGCTTTTAACCTTTACGGTGGTTCTAGAGCATTTCAATCTTACGATGGAAAGGGAACCTGAGTTGTGATGTTCAATTTACGAGGACATTTGGCATATGGCATAGGTCTAATGGAACTACTGAAGCATTGATGTTTTCATTTAAGCTCATACAAAACATTCATGGAAGTTTGGTGCTCAGGTACGACGTGTTTGGAGATGAAATGATGATACATGTTATATGCGAATTGCGATTTACCCAAGAGTGTTTCAAACTTCATGATTATGCAATATTATCCCTCTTTTTGTACATGTTTAAACCAAAATTTCAAATAACGTGATAAAAAGCTATAGAAGATGTAGAAGCTATTAAAAGCTGCTTCTAATTTAACCTGGCAAAAGCGTTAGAGAATTCAAATCATACATGCACATAATATTTGTAGGGGTCAGAGTGAGAGGGATGAATTTACATCACAGCTGGAATATTCTAATTCTGATCTTCAAAATCACTTTTGCTTGGCAAAATGGTAGCCCTCAGTTGAAGTTGAATATTGTGGAAAGTGTTGTGATCACCTTACAAACCGGGAAGAGCCAGGAAATGATCTTGATAACCACAAATGCTTCATCCTTATTATTAAAACAAAGACACCATAGCATGGAAAGTGCATCAAAGCCACAGCCAAGTACCTGAACATGCAATGTTACACCATAATGGTTTCTTCTTCCAAAGTCTATTTTTTTTTTTTTTCCCTTAAGTAAGGTTTAAACAAGAGATGTTTTTAAAGGAGAATCTAGTATGTATTATAATTGAACTAACTACTCATTGGTAAATATAGTTTTGATGGGTCTATTTTTCTCATAAGCAAGCTCATGAACCTGACTATGTTCAACTTTACTTTTTTTGGTTAAATATGTTAAACTTTATGAAGCAAGGAGAAGAGAATTGTGAGAAATAGAGTTTTAGAACATACCATAAGGGTGCATATGGGGATGCTAGATCAAGGAAAGGATAAGGCCACCTGTTACAAAGATTGTTAAGTTATGAAAGGAACCATTCTCTTGTACTAAAAAATGAGTCATAAATGTTAACAAAAGAATGACTCATAAAACAAGGGATACAAGGTTTTACCAAAGTGAAACGCAAACGTGGATGATCCACTGAAAAATCACAAAAGTAGCCGTCCACAAGACAAAATACGCAAATCGAAACATTGGAAATCTCTGCACTTGTTAGGAATAAATAGTTGTGTTATTCCTCAATTATATTTAAAGTTTTAAATCACATGTATGTGTAATCAAGAATTACATAAATATAAATTTGTATTGCAAACTCTAACAGAAACGTGAGAGAATACAAACAAAATTTGTTTAAATTTTGTCCTAAAAAGTATTAATATTATTGTGTGATTAATAGTGGTTGTTGAAAAATACTCAGAATTTATATTGATTTTATTTAAGATAAATTTAATAGAAAACTTTTGATATTTTATTGAAAATAAAAAATATTTATAGAAAATTTTTGAATCCTAAAATATCCAAAGGAAAGAGTAAAAATCAACTCAATGATTCGATTCAAATAAAATAAATATGTGTATAATCCAGAACTCACCATGCAATTCAATGATGTGTCACCGAGGAGGAAAAGTGCATTAATTGAATGCAGACAGAAAACCAACTGCAAAATGACAAAAAAAGCAAATATTTTCAGATGAAAGGAAAACCAACCTAACATTTATAATTTAACATTTTATACGTTTGGACCATCTTCTTAATTAAAAAATAAATTTTTTATAAGTAAAATTAATTTATGTATAGGTTAACTTATAAAATTTTCTTCATTTCTAACATGTATACATGAAAAAGCTATTTTTTGGGGAAAAAGATCCTGCAAACATATATCCACTATCTATTTACCCTCAAACCCATTGATGTTTCTCCCTCATATGCTACGCCATAAATAAAGTATTTCAGCTAACACAATGATAGTGGTCTTAACAGTAAACATTATAAAAAAAAGTAGAAAAAGAAATTAACAATTAATTTAATCAATATAGGTTGAAAGTTCGAAGAATCCCCAACATTTTTATGATATTTGAACAATTTCGCAGCTAAAAGGGCTAAATGAGAGAGAAAGGAGAATGTTGATTATACTTACAAAATCGACACTATAGTCTTTGGTGGAGGTCAGAAGAGGATAAAGGATGAACCAAAACACTGAATCAGTTAACACTACAGCACCTGCACAAGTCTATATATTTAAAAGAAAATGAAAAGAAAAAAACAAATTAACCACACAATGAAAACCAAACTATGTAACTCATCCCCAATTAAAGAAAAACAATAAACAAATATTCTAAATTCTCCTCTCATACTTTCCAGAACTAAATTTCTGCTTGTTAAATAAAAAACATACATTTTTTCTTTTTAAGGTATTAAGTTTCTTTCTAACACTTTTTTAGGTATGAAATATTAAGGAAAAATATGCTATTGAAAAATATAACTTTATCCTCAAACACAAATGAGTTAACTCACTAGGGTTGCCGGGTTTAAGAATTTTCCTTTTATAACTGCTATGAAGAAACTTTTTTTGCTCCACCTAAATAATGGGGTGTTTGTTTTAGGGAGAGAAAAGAAGTGAAAATAAAGTGCTTTTATAAATTGTTTGATAGGAAAAAAAATGGAAGAAGGTTAAATACGTATCCCAATTAAATAACTAAAGAATTACCTGAAATATAATCTGAAAAACGTAACCCCATAAAGAAGCAATTTTCCGATCATGCATGTAAGTGCCAACTTCTGCATCTAAAGAATTGCTCCCAATTTTATCTTGTTTCAGGGAACATCCATATAAGGAGAAATATGATCCAAGCTGAAAATCAATTTCAGATAACAAACAACCCAATCACATAAGATATGAACCAAAGAATAAAAAAAACAACTATATACAATGCATTTTCAATTTTTCATAAGAGATACCCCAAAGTAAATAGTGACCAATGTAAAGGTCCATCTGTTCAGCACAAGAAAAAAAAAAGACAAGATTAGAATATTTAAAAACAACAGTTTATTATAACTATCGATAGTATTCAAATTTGGTTTTAGTTTTCTAAATTATAACCACTGTTAAATGTTAATTATGAAGTGATATATATGTTAATGTAGGCATTTTTTTATTGAAGAATAAAGATAGAATATGGTTAACTAAAGTAACTCACTGAGTGTAGAAGTAAAATATGCCTCCTCCATCTGCAGCCACACTGGCAATGATCAAAGCCAAAAGCACAATAAAACAAATTACTCTATAAATCAGCAGCCATGAAGGATCAATTCCTTTGAGACAGGTGTTCCATGCCTCATCCTCATACAATAATCCAGCTTCTTCTCCTTCACTTTCTCCACTGTTTGATCTTGATTTATTGAATCCTTCATACTTGAATATTAGAAAAAAAGCTAGAGCCATGGATCCTAAAATCCATAGAGCACAAAAGAAGAACCTCCAGTTCAACCAATAACTAAGGGTAGTGGTGTCTGAACTCATGGTGGGTTGCCATGAGTGGCTAGAAGGCCAGGATAAGAAACTCATGAGTTATGTGTAAATATATATCCTCAGAGATAAATGGTTCTTCTTGATGAGTTTCTTAGAACACTTAGAAACTCTTGCATTGGACCACCCTTTTCGATCATAACACTCAGTTCCAACTACAATACTGCAACAACAAGATATAACGAATGAAAACTTGAAAAATTCTACAGAGACATCACAAAGATAACCAACATTGCAAATGTAAAAATAAAGATACGAAGGATATGCATGCAAAAAGAAAGTGGAAACTAAAAAAAAAAAAAAAATCACCTTAGCACAAATGGTTAGAAAAGAATGTAGTTTGAGATGATTATTGTTGTTGAGAAATTTGAAAGTGAGGTGGGATAAGAGAGATTGAGTGTAAGCTAAGGTGGGATAGATAAGAAGATAAAATGTAGATTCCTTACTTGAGATGGGTTCATCCCAGTGTTCGAAAAGTTCATTACTTGATACAATTGAAGAAAAAACAAAATAAAATAAGGGTGATTCCGATGGGGAGAAAGAAAGGTGTAGTACTAAGTGTTGAGAAGTAAAATTTAGAGGGAAGAAGATGCTTTGCTTTATTCTTTTATGAGAGAGAGATTGATGAATATATGAGAAGAGCATATTGTGTTGAGGTTGTTGAACAGTAAGAGCAGACAAAAACAGCATACGCTTTTAATAGCAATGTAAGCAAAGCTATTATTTGGTACTTTTTTTAAAGCTAAATTGAGTTTGAAGCTTCAGGTTTTGGTATTGAATCTTTGAGGTATTGCGTGTTTGTGAATGTGATGTCCCAAATTCTTGGATTCTATTATTTTATTCATTTACGTGAGTTTGATGAGTCTTTCGCTGGGAACGAGTAAAATAAACTGCTTAGATTAGTTTGGTTAGTTCAGAACATGAATTTTGAATGACAGACTACAATTTTGTTTAACAAAAACATCCTATGGGTTGAAATTCTTTGAAAGCTACTGGGAATTAAAACCTGTTATAAGTCTATTATTACAACTAAATAATATTTCGTGGCCATTATTCACTATATCCTTTCTACTATGCTTTACTCAAAATGAATTCCTACTGTCATTTATTTTGATCTTTAAGAAAAATCTAACATCTTTTTGTTCATTTAATAAAAATTCAATTCAATTTACTCATTAATAATTTTTTCATAGGTGAATATCTGTTTCGATAATACTCTTTAAAACTTAAAACAAATAAGATTTTAAATTTATACTTTTAAAAAGTTTTCAAAAGTAAATTTTGTATAATTTTATATTTTTGAAAACTTTTAAAAATAAAGTTATGAAATATTTAATTATAAAAAATGATTAGATTATTGTTTTTATCTGTTTCGTATTGATTTGTTAATTTATTAGATTTTAATAAATAATAAATAAATAATTATCCTTCTATGGAATTAAACGGATAAATTTGATCTGATTCAATTTTTATGAATGAATTTACTTATAAATAAATTAATTAAATCATAGAATTATGAGAGATTCCAATGAGAAATAAAATTTTCCAAAATTCACAATTTTCAATAAATTAAAATCAAAATGATTATGTAATTTTTCATTTTGAAGTAAGTTTGTAAATAGCGTTTACAATTTCTTTAAACACAACCTTTTTGTAAATAGAATTATAATGTATATATTTAGTTGAATAAAATATTAAATAAGTTTTCAATATCCATGCAAGTTCTTATATAAATTTTAATTGTCTACGATAGAATTCATATACATGCACGTACAAAACCAAATTAATTATTTCATCTTACCAAAAAACATACTTATTCCGTTAGTTAAGAGGTTAATCATATATTTAACCCAATAAAAGTTTAAATAATTCACATATAGAAATTCATTTACATTTCTATTCTCACATTTAAAATGCATCGAAGTACACTCTTTTACAACTTTTTAATGCAATATCGTGTGTTGTCTTTTATAAGAAAAAGCCTTTTAATATTTTAACCAGAATTCTTGAAGTATGTCATTGACAAAATGTATGTCTTTTTCTTACAAGAAAAAAACTTCTAACAGAATTCTAAAAATGATTTGATTTAGATTAATTAATCCACAGTATATAGTTTAATAAATTTAATCAAATTGAACTACTCTTAATTAATTCTTAATTACTTAAATTATTACCATTAAATATATTTTAAAATATCTTTCCAACTCCATTAATTATAGGTAAGATTAAAAATTATATTTAAGAACAATTTAGTCTTTTCAAACTAAATCTAAATAACAAGTTTTTTTCATGCAATTTCATTTTTTTAACATTTAGTTATTTAGATGAGATGACTAATTTTTTTTTTTTTACTCAATTTACATTTCATGCCTGCTAATTGTCATTTTTATTTTGAATTTAGTATTTACTCAAATGGTCTTTGGTTTAGCTTTTTGACAATCACATCAACACCTAATGATCCGGGTTGAGCTGATGTGTCCACTACATACGAGTCATCGTCTTCATCATGGTAGTCATCATAATCTTCTTCATCCTCATTTTCATCCTCCTCTTCAGCAGGAAAGTCGTCACTAGAATAGCTATTTTCAAAGTTTGCAGTTGAACCTTCTGGGTCATTTTCCTTAAATGACGAACTAAATGCTGGATGGGAATGCTCCAAAGCCTGTGAAGCAATCTCAAATTCCTCTACCTTCTCCAAGAGACAATCAGGACCAAGATTAAATTCATCCAGCAACAAAGCTTTGCTTGACTCAATTGCACGCTTCCACAGAGACAACATTTTTGGGCTTGTGTTCACTACATTGTTGTCGCTATGCTCAGTTTGGTTGTCATCAGCCTCACCTGATTAACATTGTCAAAACATTACAATGTTGCTCGGCATATGTTCAATTGATATTTTACCAATATCAAACGAACGGATAAAAATGTTTCATATAATTCATCTATGGCGCAGGAAAGAAATAACAATTCTTGGAGGCTGATTGTAAATACATTTTAAAAAATTAAAGGAACATATGCATGTGAAAGCAGTATAACAGACAGCAGTAGAATAATCAACGAGCGGTAGGGAAAAGACCACCGAACATAGAATGTTTATCATAGCTTTTACGGTCACCACATTTGCAACTTAGTGGATAAAGTGAGAGACTTAATCTCAATGCAATGAAAAATCATCCGGGTAAAATGAGTTACCTTCGCATACAAAATAACATAATGAAGGTATTACATAAGGAATTTCAACGAACTTCCTTAGATTAGATGCATCTCCACGTGTGCAACTGAATTTGTCTCGTTTGAAAAACATAAAGCAACGGTAAAATTTCTTTACTTAATTCCCTCATAATATCCCTATATAAAGGCGCCAAACAATTGTGTAAGCTTCCCTACAACATAAAGGCTACCAAACTCGAGGTTAATTCAACTATACCCCAAACAAGCAATCACCTTCGACAAAATTCATGAAACCTCGAAGCAATGCTTTTCTAATGTGTTTCTGTTAATAGTCATTCCTTAAATTTGTATAATAAAATCCATTGAAATACATGGAGAGGGAGAGAGAGATAGATTTGAGTACTTATTGGAGCATGATCAGCGGGGGAATTGCATTAAATGCATGTCCTAAACTCCTAGTCTGTTTTAAGAACAAACCATTTCTTTTCGAGAGCCAGGATTGATTACAATCACCCTATTGTGAACATAAGATACTAATTAATTGTATCTCTGAATTTTCATTTCAGTAAGCTTTTCTTTTCCGTTTTAGGATTTATACTGGGAACTCCCATTTTTGCACGTCCCTTGCACTACACTAAGAATATCTAATAATTATTATACACAAACATGTATGCATACGGTTATTAATTATAAAAGAGTTCAATGGGGACAGGACATTCAAAAACAAAATGGTTTCAACCGAATTTACCTGAATTTTCTGAATTCCCTGTAGCTGGTTTTGAAGGTGTAAAAACTGGAACAGGTTGATGGTACCTTGATTTCCAATCTTTGCCCCTCCACATCAATATCTGTTCATCATCAAAAGACAACAGCACACAAGGAACCAAATCCTGCCAACACAAGACGATCAAAATGCATGAAGCACCGGATTCTATTTCAAATTATTATGGCAATACCTAAACTGAATGTGACCTTGTATTATTATGAACAAATATATTAAAGACTATAAAGAAAATGCATAATTGTTGCAGTAATAAATTGTAACAATTCCCTCATTTTGCCCAGAGCTGACACTGAAGAATGGGCTCGAAGCCGGAAAGAAACAAGATTAAATGACTGAGAATTTATCGGACTTGCCTAAGACATTATCTTTTAATATTATTTGATTTTATTTTAAATTTATAAAAATTAGATGAAAACACTTGTAAGGTTGTCATTCATTAAGTTTTTTTATTTAATATATAGGATTTGTTGAAGATATAACTGTTGGAACTAATTAACAAATAGAATCTATTAATCTTTATGTTGTTTTTTATAAATAAAAATCATCTTGCCTAATAGGATAAATCTGTTTTATCCTATTTTTTTGGTACTATCTTTTATCAGTTTATCAACTTATAGTTTCTGTTCTGCTCATGTTCTACGCATACGTTGATTTACATATGAATAAAATTATGCCTTCTGTACATTCAATTACTGATAAAAGATGATCTACAAGTGGTATCCATTCGTCTTGTGACCGGCTTGGATAAGTACGGTTTGGAGCGAGTGAAGAATGCTTCGCATACCTCTACAGATAGTTGAAGCAGCTCATTCAGGTATCTGAGGCAGTTTGTTTGAAAAGGTTGTCAAGGACGATTCCACAGGAGGTCGATGGATATGATGCTGAAATCCAGAAAGCAGTAAGAAAAGCAGCACATGGCCTGTGACTTGACTTACTAGGGAGGTTGCTATGTCTATTCCAAAAAAGGCAGTAAGGAAGATATTTATTAATTAAATGTGCCCGAGCTGCTGAAAATCGTACAGAGTCTGCAAACGAACTAAAGAAGATGATAGCTTTCAACACCTTAGTTGTAACTAAATTGATGGAGGATATTATAGGAGAGCCGAGTGAGATTTCAACTGAAGAACCCTTGAAAGAAGAGGACATTACACAAAGTGGATGACAAACGGGAGTGACGAATGGGAGTCACTTCAGACAGTCAAGAAAATAAGACTGAATGAAGATCTTACGGAAAAGTAGGGCAAACCTGGCCAGACAGAAATTACTCTTGAAGATGATCCTCCTGAAAGGGATAGACTGATCTTTACAATAAATACTTACTTTTCTGTCTAACTGGTGAAGTGACAAGGGTTCAATTTGGTGCTCAGATGACTACAAAGAAGGATGATTAAGTGGTACCCTGAGATTGAGTGGTAATAAAATAGTGGAAGTGCACGGGTCTAGCTGACATGCTTTTAGGAAACTAGCTGAGGTCATTTTAGCTGATGGTCAGTAGACAAAGGCCAGCGTGGAGCAGCTTAGTAACCTCCAGAAGCAAGTACGCTTACCTCAAGAATAACCTCAGAAAATAATCAAGACTGCTGTAACTCAAGGTAGGCTTAATATGAAGCAGATAAGGAAGTCGATGTTGAATTAGACAGTACGGTATCTGAGAACTTGAGAGAGATCCTCTTCAAAAAAACTGTTGATGATATTTACTCTTATGGTACTGGAGAGTTTGATGACGAGGAGGTATATGAAAAAATCCCATCAGATCTCAACATTAACAAAGAGAAAGCAAGATGAGTTGTTCACGAGCTTGCAAAAAGTAGTAGTCTGTCCAACTCACTCGTTCAGGCAGTGTCTCTACTGAGACAGAAATCGCAAGGGGGTGATTTCTTCACTCAATGACTTTCTACTGGCTAGTCAGTTTTATGGAAGGTGCCAGAAGGGCTTGCTGATTTATACACCATATACTTGAATAGCGATCCAGCTTGTGAGAATATGTCACGTTTGCGGTCAAATTATAACATTATCTTCAATCCTAAACTATGAGATAACAAGTTTCTGGGTCTTTACTCCTTACATGTTGCTTTATTGTATTTATCTTTTCAATAGCCTTTTCATCTTTTTCATCATAGCCTCTAATGATAGTCCTAGGTATGTTAAAGTATGTAGCTTTTAGCACTCTATCAATTGGTTCTTTCATCAGCTCACTCTCCTTCCACACCCACATTCACCACCCTTGAAGATCACCTCAAAGCTATTATCACTCAACTGTATGCCTTACAAACCTAAATCGATAACCACCTCAAACTGCTTGACTCACCACAACCACTTCCTAACTTCATTTGACACCAAATGTGACTCGCTCTATCCTTAATCACTTCCCCCTCTCCGTTGGCACCCCAATAATCATCACCCGATAATCCCCACCAACCCACTTTACGAGGTATAGGACCTACGTCCCACATTGGAAGTATGAGATTCTAGTGTGGGGTTTACAAAGGTATAAGCTCTCCAATTACAATATATGACTTGGTTAGCTGTCATTTCCAGATAGTGGAGCAGAGTAGTTGACTGTAAAAGTGGGATATCGGATAGCAGGATAACCACAAACTGATATTTAATATGCATATATGTTTGCTAAATTTTTTTGTGGTGTGCTTAAAATCTCTTCTCTTTTTAGAGTTATTTGTTACTTGTTTTGATATCTTAGCTTTTGGGAGAGATTAAGATGGGATAATCAAGAGTTGTATGTTTATTCGTGATAATTAAGAGTGGTTTGTGTACTCATGATAATTAGGAGTGATTTATGTACTCATTGTATTCATTGTTTGATTAATGGAACCTCTTAAAAAGTTGTCTTAAGAGAGAATTGAACATAATCTGTGTTTGTGTGAACCAGTATAAAACTATTGATTATTTTGATGCTAGACGGTCTAATCTGAGTTGATTGCAAGAAGAGCTTAGTGTTCTATTCAATCCCCCTTCTAGAACCTATTGTTCTAGCATGAACAAGGGTAGAAAGGAGTCATTCAAGAATTTTGGTGAACCAAACAGCTGCAAAGTTTAAAAACAGATGAAGAGAAAAGCCTTGGAGGAGAGTTTCTCTCCTATTTCTGTTCAATGAATAAACTCCTTTCATTTTCTCCATTTGCAATAATATATATAGATTCATACCCACGAATGAAAGGCTTCAAAAGAATTGCAATCCTCTTGGCATGTAACTTTCGAATTGCATTATTCTGAAATTGGATTATAGTAATTACATCCGGCGATATGATTTAACCAAAAAGGGTTCCCATTCGTGAACACTCATAGATATAGACATATTGCCAACTGCTTCCACCAAATTTAGTAAATTGCATCACAAGCCAAACTTTGCATCCCTGAATAGAATAAGTTAAAGATTTATATTGGATACTGAACAAATACCATATTGAATCTAATATTTTCCTCTCCAAAGCTAGTATGTTTTTCTCATTTCCTTTGAACATTTATGACTTCCTTCTACACTTTGAATTCATTTTATTGACTTAATACCCAGAAAAGATATAAAAATTGTTTGTTACGACCATAACTAGTAAGGCACAAAAAGAACAAAGCAAGCCACCACAGCAAACAGGGAGCAAAAGCAACAAGTTGATATACAAAGTCTATTATGTTGATACCTTGAGTTTGGCACCTATTTTCTTGTAATCACTAGGATCCAATCCCTTGCAGTTAACTTTCACCAAAATACTTCCTTCAAAAGCATCTCTGACATCCTTTACAAGGGATGTATATACTCCATTTTTTGCTGTAACATTATAGAAGTAAATTAGAGGTATAAATTTAGAAATAAGAACCATAACTTATGTCTTAAATTAATGTGTAATCAGCTAAATAAAGAATGTAATATCAATAAAAATTCAAAATTGGAGAAAGTTATAGGATAAACATACAGATCAGGAAACGTAACATCAAACATAATGACAATTCATCCATTTTACTTCTAGATTTTAATTGTGTTTCCTTTAACTATCAGATTTTTGACTAGTTCTATTTTCATCACCTCACATACTTACTCTACTATCCAGGAATATTTCATCTTGAAAAGCCCATAGCATCCCATAGTCAAATATTTTATTTGAACATTATACGAACCCATGAAAGAAAAGAGAGAATGATAGAAACAAATTTATTGAATGACTGATAACAAAAGAACTCTCCTACAAGGATTTCCCCTTCACAGAGTGGTCCCTTCCCCTCAAACTTTTTAATTGTCAGAATAAATCCTTTCATACTTAATCAATTCCTCCGTAATTTATCTAACTGATTCCAACTAACCAACTATTCTAACGGTCTCTAACTACTTTTCTTCCCCTCTGTCCTAACAATACCATGTACCTTTGAAATTCAACAGCCAAGAAAAACATAGTGAATCTAGGCTTGTTCTGGGGGTCAAAGCTTGACAGTAAATGTATCTATCTGCTTGAGCCTGAAACCATGAACTATTTTTTTCTTATTCTTAGCAATAAAATTTTTAGAGCAAGGGGTTGTGCCTCAATCCTCTAAGCTCAAAGCACTTAATAGTGAATTCATATTTTCCTCACTCAGGAACGTGTGAGGACAAAATCCTGACAGAAGTCAGACTTTCATTTTCAAATAATAATTTGTTTTCCAGAGACTTGGGAGGATTTGCCCATTATTCAAAAAATGACCTGAATGGACAAATTTTCTATGTCTATCTACTTTTTCAAGAACATAAACCCTAAGCCAAGCTTTGGCTTGGCCAATTTGGCAAACAAGCTGCCCATTTTCTGGAATTCCATTATTGCATGTGTACATAATTGACATGTGCCACTATTCCAATCCATATCTTATTTCAAAGAAAATGTGGGTGAGAAATCCACACTTACCAAATTTCTCACAACACAAGATACCCATTGTATTTAAAAAGCAGCTGAAGCAATCAATATATTTGCATAAGAATGAAAATTTCATCGATTTGAATTTGAACCAGTTTCTACCATTCTTCTATATACACCAAAGCCGAGATTTGAAGACCCATTAATTGTTGCATCTACAGATTCAACTTCTACTACTACCACCTCTGCCACAGGGTCATCCTCTGTTCTGTCACTTGTCCGGACCCTCTTTCGTTTCTTGCTTTCCAGCACCTTATTTAACGACTATTCCATTTTGCTGCTCTGACATCCAACTCAATGATGCAATGCTTCCATTGGAACTAGGACTGTCTTCAACCAAGAACAAGTTCATCAATTCCAAATTCTTAACACCCTTCTTCCACATTTTCCCTCTTCTTGTTCAATTGTGATGAAGGAAAGCCTAACCACATTTGTGCTTTTGCCTGTTTCACTTCAAGACCAGTTCCATACTTCTTCATCATGTTATGCAAATATTTACTACTTAAGGTCTTCAATTCTATCAATACTCTTCTTAATCTCAGAAATTCTGGAAAATAATGAAAGAGGCTGTAGGCCTGATCTGTGGTCATTTCTTCAAGAGATAAAACTTTCTACTTATTTGCCAATGAGATCCAGAAGGTTAGACAAATTGTTACAGAGCATTGAAAGATTGATAGATATAAACAAAGAAAAAGAGAAAAATTGCAGAACGACAGAGAAGGGGTGAAAGAGTTATCTTACAAGAGTTTCCCCTGAACATGCTCTACTACTCTGTCTGGATAATCTTTTAACCTTCATTCTCCATTTTTATTTTATTGGTTCCCTTAACTAAGTAGTTTCACGAACCCTTATGTTCCCTTCTTTTTAGTCCTAATATGCAGTGTCAGTGATACTCCCATATTATTGATCAGTACCCTTCACTAGTTTGTTACGTGTCTCTTATGGTGTTAGGTTCCTTTGAAGAATGCACTCCCAACTACCCCACTAGCACCGCTTCACCCACTCCACTAACTAACCCGCTCGGAAGAGAAAGAAATCAATATAATTCTAAATGACCTCTTTATTGATGAAAAACAAAAGAATACAGTTCTCACAAAGGAACCGATTGTTCCTTTCACACAGGATAAAACCTGTCTTCACAGACAACATTCCACAGCATCACCAAACTCTCTCTTCCTAAACCCAGTTGGTCTTTAAATAGAGTATACTTTCCACACTTTGTTTCTGACATATAGGGAGTTAGTTAGATAGGGTAATTGGATGGGCAGAGATAGTAGAAGAAATATTGCATGTTGCCTATAAATAAAGAGGGAAGGTTGATAGAGAATGATGAGAAGATTAAAGAGTGGGGACAGGGGAAGAATCCTGAAATCTTGAATATCTAGGTAAATCATTCATTTTGTTTATCTTTTAATCCTAGCCTAAGGCTGCTACCACATTGGCACAACAAAAAGGATCTGGTTTCCCAAAAAAGATATCATTCTTTAATTTAGATTCTGAACCATTTCTATCAATTATCAATCCTAATGAACTCTGAAATTGCAGAACTCAGACAACTATTAATGGCACCAAAATTTATTTCCATGACCTTTGAAAAATATGTATAAATAAAGACTTCGAGTTTAGACAAAGTCTTGCCTTAACTTCTGTGACTTCAGTTGCTCCAGGCAAGACAAATAAAGGCGAAAGGGTACACAATATTGTCAAATTTCTTCATGCTATGTGTGCATGTGCATGAGAAAGACAGAAATCGATCCCATTAGATGGTTACCTAATTTACAAATTGGTAACAGGCTTTTCCCCTTCATCCGTAATTCATCAGCTTCAGCTTTTGTTAATCCTCCTGGAGCATCTTCTATAAGTTTTGGGTAAACAGGAGCAGCTGGCTTCCAGAGCATCACTGGATACTGTGGACGAGTTCTATAGTTGTAATTTCTGCCACGAAAAAGGTACACTACACCACCAGCTCGATGAATTATTTTCCCCCCAGTTTTCTCCTGCCATGACATACAAAGTTTGACTCAAACAAAGCATCAATAAAATTATTCTCAATCTAACTATGAACTGAAGACTTCATTGAAGACAAGAAAATGCCTTAACTATGAAACAGAACCTGTCAGAAAAATTCAACCGAATATTGCTACCTTCTTATTACTTAGATAAAAATTAAAAAACATTAATGTGAAAAGAGAAGAAAGGCTACAACAACTTTCAAAGCCAGTCTCCCCTTGTAAACGAAATTTCCTACTCGCTCAAGTACAGCCAAATCATATGTGCACCAGTGCTGAGAACATTTATTTGTCATTGGTGGATTGTAAAAATCTATCAAAGACTGCAATTTCAAAAACACTGAAAATATTTACAGCTCAGAGCATCCACAATGCAATGAGTGCTTAAATGAGTTGCATATGTTAATTTTGTAGGCTCTAGAATGCTAAATGGATTTAAACACTTTATACAAGACTCACTTCAATGCTGAGGTTGATAAAGTAAGTGTTAACTTAAAATATTTCCCCATTAAAGTAAGTGTTAACTTAAATTTCTAACTCTTACAATTGACCTCCTATTAACGGATAAAATTTTGTTATGCTTAATTATATGCAATCTTTGGAAGCAATTGAGCACTGGAAATAGTCTAAAAGTTCTCTATCTAAGAGCATATTTGGATATCCTTATCCAAAAATACTTATAGGAGAAGAAAAAGCGAAAGCTTATATGCTTAAGTTAAAATCATAAAAAATAATCTTTTGAAGAAACAGGCCCTAACGTGTTTTCATTTCTTGAAAACATGCCCAGGAATAATCTGGTGCAAATGTTGGTACTTGGTATCAAAATCGGAAATACATTCTGATGTAAGAAATTTGCAATCACAAAATTACGAATCAAGCTTAAAGAAAAGGGACACCGAACCTCAATATGATGGCAAACATTATCCATATCAACAGTTGGAACACCTAAACAACGAACTTTACAGACACGGCTACGCTTCCAATGTGAATGTACCAATTCCAGCATGTTATGCGTTAATCCATCCCTTCCAAGATTAACCTGGCGGTTATCAGCCATCATGGGCTTAACAAGCATTTGTACCTCCCACCTCTTCAGAGGCTCCCCGAGAATCTCTTCCCTCGTCTTACCCTCCTTCGGGAACTGCCCCATGGGAAACGGCCCCGGCATTTCCACGCGCTTCACGCCCTTCGTGCCGGCCGGTGGAGGATTGAACGAGTCGAACAGTGGAATCTTCTTCTTTTTGCTCTTCAGAGGCGCCTTCCCCGTCCACGGCCGCGGCATCGTGGGCGGCGCGAAAGGCAGGAACGCCGGCTCCCTAATCGCGATCGGCTTCGCCTTCGGCGTCTCCGAGTAGCTAAACTGGAACTCGAACGGCGCACCGGGGAGCAGGTACGACACGCCGGACTCACCGATAATCACGGAGCGGTCCGCGTCATCGGAGACGACGACGCCGTCGCGCGGCACGCGCTTGAGGTACTTGGAGTGGCGGTGGTATTTGAGGCCGGGATTCGGGGTCGGGGGTTGAGGAGGGTTTTGGGATTTTCGCGGCGGGAGGTACTTGGGGACGGGGATTGGCGGTGGTGGAGTGGCGGAAACGGCGGCAGTGCGGTCGGCGGGTGGCGGCGTTGACGGTAAGGAGGAGAAGAGGTTCCTCCCGGCGGGAAGAGAGGAGGATAATGCGACTATGACCATTGGTGGTTGCGACTTGAAAGCTTGAAACTTTGAGTGTGATTTTGCAGTGTGGTTGAAACTGACTCGTTTTTTCAGTTGCACTGAGATTTTTCTATTCCCACCTCATTTTTTCTGAAAATATCTTTGAGGGAAATAAGATGCAGAGATGTTTGTTTTGTTGCCAAGAAATGCGAACCAAAACCATTTTCTACTGCTTAACATACAAAATTGTTATTATAGGAGACCAGTCGGCTCCCATAGTTCCTCTTAGGTATTTTTCTGTGATAAAGTCAAACTATCTTTCTTTCTTGGTTCTGATGGTGCATTGTCCTGGGAGGAAGTCTTGCAGGCACTCCGACGCTCAAGTCAGTATATGTTCTAATAAAAAGTCAGATAAAATTGGGTCAAGTAATAGTACTTTATTTTGTGGGGTTCCCTTGTCTTTTATACTCATTTAGGTGGGCCTTAAGTGGATGGGCCTACGGCCCAATGTGGCTTCTTATCTGATTGGTGCCACGTGTCAATTGTAGAGAGAGTTGTATGGCCCTGCAAATTCTCGGTCTTCCGACCGAACATTAGTCGGTCGGTCATGCAACTATGTGTTGATTTTTGGTGTTCGGTCTACCATGTAGTACATAGGCCCCTCAAGTCCTTGAGGGAATGTAATGACCGAAAAGGATTTTATAATCAGGGAGTAAGAGAACAATTCAGTCGACTGGTCCGTCATATATTCAGAAGAGGGAATTAGAGGTCGCAAAGGGTTTTTCGCGCGCTCTCGAGAGTCGTGATGACATGATGTGCCTGTTGCTGTGAGCCCTTGATCTGGTTGGAATCGGACGGTGCTGGTTGTGCGACGGTTGAACTTCCGCCTTTATAAATAAGGTTTGCGGTGGAACGAAATTCTTACTTCTGCAACTCTTTGCCTCCTTCCTGTACTCGGTCTTCCATTCATACAAACCGGTCGGTCTGTCTTTATTGAGGTAACAATGGATTCTTTTTCTAGTTACTCGTCTTTGGAGAGCTTTCGGTCTTCGGGTGGATCTGTGCGGGGTAGTGAAGAACGTGATATTAGCGGCAGCTTGGGTTCCTTGATGAGCCGGGAAGTGCGTAGAGGCCAAGGATCGAACAGGTCGACGATGTGGTTATAGGTTCGTCTGACCGAGATGGTTCTGATGGAAATTCCGAGCCTTCTCCTTTCGAAACCGACTGGTTAGATTCCAAAGTGGCGAAAGCCACATCTGTATTTACTTCCACCTCTTCTGTTCAATCTTTTGTTGATAGTGTAGATATATTCGATCCTTACCTTCCCAGCGACATATTCGACTTTCGTCGTAATTTTCTATCCGATCGGGTCTTTCACGGTCAGGGATCTTCTCCTGATCCGTTTTTCTTTATGTATGCCAAAGTTTTTAGGGATTCCCACCTTCAGTTGTCGTTCGATGAGTTCAGCATTGGAGTTTTGAGGGCGCTAAATGTGGCTCCTACCCAGCTTCATCCGAATAATTGAGCTTATATCTGGGGTTTCCGGATGCTGTGTTTGGGGTTGGGTTTAACCGCCACACCGGCGCTCTTCCTCCATCATTACTGTACTCGTCCGGGTAAGAAGGTGGGATGACTTTCTTTGGTTAGTCAGAATAAAAACCGACTGTTGGCCCCCTATACATCCTCCTACAAACAATTTAAAGAAACTTTTTTCAAAGTGATAATAAAGGGAGAGGGCTTCCGGTATGTGTATGATGACGGGGTGCCTAAGTTCCCTTTATATTGGACGAGAAAACTTGTCAAGTTTACGTTATGGCCGTAGTCGGACTATACAACCGAGGACTTCCTGGTCATCGGAATTTTGGATCAGCTGTCCCGCCAAATATCCACCCGAAGACTTATAGGGTGTTACTCCGTTGACGATCCGGCCCGTGCCGTTGTTGGTAAGAGAATTTGTTTTATATTTGGTTATCTTGTTTCTCTTGATTGACTTTGCTGGTGTTGCATATATCATACTGTCAATGGCTCCGCCCGGTGGGAATCTGCTTTTGAAGAGGCTTGTGGCTTCTCGACCATCGACCGGTTAGAAGTCGGCCGACAAGGGAAAAAGGCCTCGGGTGGCTGAGCCTTCACAGGCTAAGGAGGCTCCATCTGCTGTAAAGCCTATATCGGTCATCCAACCTCCCTCATAGTCAACTCCTCTCGCTCACACGACTCCTCGCCCGAAAAAGAGGAAGGATAGGGAGCACAAAAAAGACAAGTCCTCCCGCTAATCACCGACTAGGCTTCGAATGTCGACTACCTCTGGGGACCGGCCTGTAGGCATGGATTTCCTGAAATATGACCTCATGGTATCTAATCGGGTCAGCGTTCAACTTGACAACTACGAAGCTGGTCCCTACTCGGCCAAAACTACTCACTTCGACCTCCACACAGCTTTTTTGGAGCTTGCCACTCTCACCTTGCTGGTCGGGCGTATTATGGGTGACGAACTGATGAAGAAAGGTGGCGAAGACGTGGAGAAGTTGAAAGCTGACTTAGAGAACTCTGCTTCCTAGCTGAAGTCTGCTCTCTCGACCAACATCGACCTAGCCAGTCAGAACAAGGATTTGGAACAATAGCTGGAGCAGGCGAAGGCGGAGATAGGCATGCTCCGAGAGAGGTGTTCGGTTACCGAGATGAAGGAGGAACAGTCGAACAAGAGGGCAACCGACCTCCGCGAGGAGGTGGAGGAGCTAGAGGAGGAGGTAGCCTCACTAAAGGCTTGTCGTGACGAAGATCGCCGCCGCATGGCACATTTGGATCAGCAGCTGGCTGAACTCAAGGATCATGTCATTGAACAACACGATAAGGGGTTCGAGCTGGCTGTTCAGCAGGCGGCTTTCTTTTATAAGATTCCCACTGATGACGGGAATTTCAACAATCAGAAGGCTTTCTTTAATGGTGAGTTATTACCGTTGTCTGAGATTCCTGACAGTGGTGAGGAGGATGAACTGGCCGAGGAAGGTGGTGGTGAAGGCGGGGAGGAGGCGGCCGGGGTAGAGTAGACGGCTTCCCCTAATGTGAATATGTTAGATTAGGTTCTTCTTTGGCGACCGTGTGTGGTCATGATTTTTTGGTGGCTTGTATATTCGGCCAATGTTTAATGATTATTTTGTAATTAACCGTCTTCTGATCGGTTTATCATTTTGTATCGAAACATTTTGAATCGGTCTTTGTTTAATGTATTTTCGGTTTTGGCGTTTATTATCCGAATTGTGGTTGCCTAACAATTTTCCGAATTGTTAGGTTCTTCTTTGGCGACCGTGTGTGGTCATGATTTTTTGGTGGCTTGTATATTCGGCCAATGTTTAATGATTATTTTGTAATTAACCGTCTTCTGATCGGTTTATCATTTTGTATCGAAACATTTTGAATCGGTCTTTGTTTAATGTATCTTCGGTTTTGGCGTTTATTATCCGAATTGTGGTTGCCTAACAATTTTCATATTTAGTGCTGTATTGATTGTATTCGGTCAGTATACTATCGTATGTTTTTATTGCTACTCGTTCGTCCGTATTTAATTTACTAGTTGGAATAAGTATGAGTGGGCTTACCCCCCTTGGGTAAAGGTGAGCGCCTCCCGCTTAAATGTGCTTATCGCCTTGTCTGCTGGTTGCGAACTGAATGCGCACGGTCGGTCCCGTGGTTCTTTCTAATAACTTGTTCAAATGATATTCGTACGTACACGGCCGATTCCGTGGTTCAATAACTTAATGATATTCGTGAGAACACGGTCGGTTCCGAGGTTCAATAATTTAATGGTATTCGTAAGTGCAAGGTGAGTATGCGGTTTGGTCCTCGGGTTAGTATGCGGTCGTTTTCGCTAACATGATTTCTGACTTGAGGTAGTCATGGACATGCTTACACGGTCGATTCCGTGGGTAAATCGGGTAACATGCAATATAATCGGTCGGGTTATGAGAAAACATTCTTGAAGGACAACTGGATGATTTCATTAATTTTGAAAAGGGGTGCCTCGTTAAAACCTCCTCGGCCAAAACCCTCCTTAGGGAAAAAAGACCGAGGTAGGAAAGAGTACACTACATTATAATTAACTTAAGTAAAATTTCAAATGATCAACGTTCCATGTTCTGAGGATAGGCTTGCCATCCAAGTGCTCCAGCCGATAAGCTCCGTTCCCCAAATTGTCGCTTACTTTGAAAGGTCCCTCCTAGTTTGGAGCGAATTTTCCTTCAGTAGCATCCTTTCGGGCGTCTCCCGTCATACGCCATACCAAGTCCCCTGGTTGAAAAGCTCGTGGTTTGACCTTCGAGTTGTATCGCCGGGCAGTCTGTTGTTTGCTGGCCTCTTCCCGTATTCGGGCCTTTTCTCGCAGTTCCTCTAGAAGGTCTAACTCTGTCTTCATGCATTCTTCATTGATCTTCAGTTTATTCATTTGACGGTGCAAGGTGGTTTCACCAACTTCGACTGGTAACAGCGTCCGTCCCATAGTTATACAGAGTTTCTCCTGCTGAGGACTGGGGGGTGCACCTGTAAGCCCACAATACTTCTAGCAGCTCGTCTGCCCATCTACCTTTGGTTGTACCAAGCCTTTTCTTCAGCTGACCGAGTATGACCTTGTTTGCTACTTCCGCCTGACCATTGGTTTGCGGGTGTTCCACCGAACTTGTGACGTGCTTAATGGCCAGCTCTTTTAGGAAAAGCTCCAGCTTCCGGTCGACGAACTGCCGACCGTTGTCAGTGATGATCGTGTGGGGTATCCCGAACCTGCAAATTACCTTCCACATGAAAGCTTGAACATTAGCGGCCGTAATTTTGGCTACTGGTTCTGCCTCAACCCATTTAGTGAAGTAATCAATGGCCACAGTTAGGAATTTCCTTTGTCCGGATGCTGGTGGAAAAGGTCCGACTATATCCATTCCCCACTGGGCAAATGGCCATGGAGACTGAATGCAGTGTAATTCCACGGACGATTGATGAATGAGGGGATCGTTCTTCTGGCAGTTTTGGCATTTTTTTCACGTATTCTGAGCAGTCTTGACGGATGGTCGGCCAGTAATATCCTGCCCGGATTACCCTTGCTGCCAGGGTTCTTTGTCCACAATGCATCCCGCACACACCGTTGTGAAGTTCGTTCATTACGTACTCGGCCTGCTCCTGGTTAAGACATTTTAATAGTGGAGTTGAGAATCCTCTTTTGTACAGGTCCTCACCTATGATGACGTATCGGGCGGTCCTTTTTGCCAGTACCTTGTCGTGCACGGGTTCCTCATTTGCCATACTTATGATTGCTTTCTTGATTGGCTGCCTCCAGTCATTTTCGGGCTTGCTCTCCATGGTCATTACCGTCATGTCGTCGGTCGTCTTGACTTCTACCTGCCTATCAGTACTTTCTTCGGAAAGAAAGACCGACAGGTGGTTCAGAGTTAGTAATATTACTGAGTCATAACGACCTTTTCCCTTTCCTAACGCCAACTTGGACAATGTGTCGGCTCTGGAGTTGCTGCTTCTGAGTATGTGCTCAATCTTGATGACCTTGAAACGTGCCAGAAGTGTTAACACCTTCTGGTAGTAGGCGGTCAGCAAAGGGTCTTTAACTTGATAACTGTCGTTTACCTGACCGACCGTTAACTGAGAATCACTTAGGCAGATTAAGTGTTCTACTCCCATATCTATAGCTAATAACAAGCAGGCAATAAGTACTTCATATTCGGCCTGATTGTTGGACGCTTTGAAGGTGAAGCGTAATGACTGCTTGAGTCTTACCCTGGTCGGACTTTCTAAGACTATGCTCGCTCCACAACCTTTTTGATTTGAAGAGCCATCCATATACAACTTCCACGAGTCTTTCTTCTCGGCCGGCAACTCATTACACGAAACTTGTAATTCTGCCACGAAATTGGCTAAGCATTGCGCCCGTATGGGCCCTCTAGGCTCGAAGGATAGGTCAAACTCGGATAACTCAGTAGACCAAGAGATCATTCGTCCAGCTAAATCTGGCCTTAACAGGACTTTCCCAATTGGATGGTCTGTTTTGACTGTTATTGGATGCCCCTGGAAATATGGTCGCAACCTTCTTGCTGTGTACACCAACGCAATGACTGCCTTTTCAATTAACTGGTATCGCGTTTCTGCGTTGTGAAGTGTCCGACCGGTGAAGTAAACGGGCCTGAAGCCTTCTTCTTGGACCAGAGCTAACTCACAGCATCCTCTGAGATGGATAGATAGAGCAGCAGCCGACTTCCAGCCCGCGGCTTCTTGAGAATCGGCGTTGAAGATACGACCGCCTTTATCTCGTTGAATGCATCCTCCCACCTATCATCCCACTTGAAACTATCCGTTTTCTTTAGAATCTTGATTATGGGACGAATTTTCTCGGTCATCCTTGGCAGGAATCTGGACAAAGATGTCAGTCTTCCCACCAACCTTTGCACTTCTTTCAGGTTTACCGGGCTTCTCATAGATGAAATTGTCTCGCACTTGTCGGGGTTAGCTTCTATTCCTCGGTGCGTAAGCATGAAACCCAAGAACTTTCCCCCTTCTACACCAAAAACGCACTTAGCCGGGTTTAACCTCATATTGTAAAGGTGTAGCTGCGAGAAGATCTCGGCCAGGTCATCGAGGTGTTTTTTGAACGTTTCGGATTTGACCACCATATCATCTACATATACTTCCAGGTTCCTACCAATCTATTTCTCAAACACTCGGTCCATGAGTCTCTGGTATGTTGCGCCAGCATTTTTGAGTCCGAATGGCATAACTTGATAACAATAGTTGGTGGATTCCGTAATGAAGGTCGTCTTGTCTACATCCGATCTGTGCATTGGTATTTGATTGTACCCCGAAAAGGCATCCAAAAAACTGAGTACTTTGTGGCCGACTGCTCCATCTACTAATCGGTCAATGCTAGGCAGGGGGTACACGTCTTTAGGGCATGCTTTGTTTAGATTGGTATAGTCAGTACACATCCTCCACTTTCCATTACTCTTCTTCACCTGAACTATATTGGCCAACCAGGTCGTGTATTGGATTTCTCTAATAAAGCCTGCTTTGAGTAGTTTCTGCACTTCCTCTATGGCTGCTTGCCTTTTTTCCTCACCGAGCCGTCTTTTCTTCTGAGCGACCGGTCTTGCTTCAATGCACACAGACAACTTGTGTGTCATTACCTTAGGGTCAATTCCCTACATGTCGTCAGCCGTCCATGCGAATAAGTCTTTGTGGCTGACCAACGTTGTCTTTAATGTTTGGCTTTCTTTGGGTGTTAGGGATCGCCCCAACTGCGTATTTTGTCCTTCTGCTCCTAATTGCCATTCCTCCACTGTATCTTTCGGCTCCATCCTAATTTCGTCGTTCATTCGGGGATCAAGGTCTGCCATGGCAACCATCCTCTGCCCTATATCGCGTTTGGTCGATGTGATTGTTGGTGTCAACCTAAGGCTTGCCACATAGCACTCACGTGTTGTACGTTGGTCCCCGTACACGGTCGCAACATCTTCGCGTTCCAACTTGTTTAAAGACAGTCGTCCCAGAAGCGCATTGTACGATGTATTGACATCCACTATCAAGTACCTTACGAGTATCGTTCGGTGTCCTCGGTCAGTATCCCCGAACTTAGTGCGCAGATCAATATAACCCTTCATGTCAACCCTTTCTCTAGAAAAGCCTACTATCTGTTCATCTAGAGGAATGATAGCATCTTCGTTCAAACTCATCTTTTTGAAGGTTCTCCAATACAGGACGTCTACTGAACTCCCTTGATCGACTAACGTCTTTCTGATTTCGCAATTCGTGACTTCGATGGCGATGACCATTGGATCATCCTGGCAGATATCAATGTTTCTGAAATCTCGGTCGGTGAAAACAATGTCCAGCATGGCTCTTCTCGGCCGGCTATCAAGCATATGCACACTTTTAACAATTCTCAAATGTCTCTTCCTTGTCGAGTGTGACAGACCCCCTCCTCCGAATCCTCTTGAGATGGTGTTGATGACTGTTCGGCCATCGTTATTGCGAGTTCTCGGACTCCTTTCCCGGGATTGTCCTTGTCTTGGTCGTTCATCCGCTCGAGGTCTGGGGTTCCAACGCTCTGGGGTCCTAGCTCTTTGTTGGGCATATTGCCTGTTTCCTGCTCTTTGTACATAGCGCTGCAAGTGTCCGGCCTATATAAGTTCCTCTATCTTGTCTTTCAAAGCGATGCACTCCTCTATGCTATGACCGTGATTGCGATGATATCGGCAATGTTTGGTTTGATCTACACGAGGGGGCGAGGGGAACTTACGGGGGGCCGGAATAAGTTCGGTACTGAGTGCTTCCTCCAAGATCCGAGCTTGGCTCGCGTTCAGGGGGGTATACTTTGCAAATCTCGAGGGTGGAGGGAATTCTCTTGCCTTTTGTGGATTTCTATCTCGGTCGTTCCGCCTTCCCTGGCCTTGATCGGCTCTAGTGTGCGTTTTAAATTCTCTCAACTCCTCCACATGCATGAACTACGCAGCTCTCTGGCGAAGCTCCTCCATGCTCGCGGCTGGTTGCATGGCTAAACTATCCGCAAATGGGCCTGACCGAAGAGCGGTGGTTAAGTAGACCATTGCTACTTCCGGCAAGAGGCCCCGGATGTTCAACGCGACCTGGCCGAACTTATCCATGAACGTCAGGAGTGACTCCCCCTTCTCTTGCCGAACATTAGCTAGCGCGATTGGTGTTAAGTTGTGCGGCTTGCTCGTTGCGAACTGTGCCGCAAATTTGGTTTTAAGGTTCTCGAAGGAATCGATTGACTTCGGCGGAAGTTGGGTAAACCAACTAAGCGCCATCCCCCTCAGAGAGGCTGGGAAAACTTTGCAGTATACGTGAGTGTCCGTCGTGTATATGGACAATTGCGCTACATACGCGTTGATGTGTTCGTCCAGGTCAGAGGTTCCGTCGTATCTATCCAGCATGGGGCTTTTCCAGCCCTTGGGCAGCCTCGTAGTCATAATCTCATCCGTGAAAGGGTATTGGTCGGAAATGTTGGCCCCCGTCGTCTGAGATGTTTCTTCTCTGGTTTCCTTATTGCGATCCTGCTTGTTACACCCCTCCTTTCGGTCCTCGTGCCGCGAACCTTCCACTCGGCTCTCGCGCCGAGAACCTTCTTCCTTTCGGGTCTCGTGTCGAGAGCCCTCTTCCCTTCGGGTCTCATGCCGAGATCCGTCTTCCCTTCGGGTCTCACGTCGAGAACCTTCTCCGGCGGTGTTTTCGGTGTGGGTTCGTTCCACCCTGTCAATCCTCTGCCTCAACCTTTCATTCTCCTTTCGGTCCTCCTCACGCAGTTTCCTCATCATTTCCAGCTCCTGCTTCATCTCGGCTGGTATGGCCATTGGGTCTTCCCCGAAATGATTTTGCTGACTTCCTTGATTCCCGGTCGTCACCATTGTCCTGTCGGGCTGAGCTCGGCCCCACGGTGGGCACCAAAATGTTCTTATATGAGACCGGTCGGCTCCTACAGGCAATAGTTCCTCCTAGGTATTTTTCTGTGATGAAGTCCAACTACCTTTCCTTCCTGGTTCTGATGGCGCACTATCCCGAGAGGGGGTCCTGCAGGCACTCCGATGCTCAAGTCAGTATGTTCTGGTGAAAAGTCAGATAAAATTGGGTCAAGTAACAGTACCTTATTTTGTGGGGTTCCCTTGTCTTTTATACTTATTTAGGTGGGCCTTAAGTGGATGGGCCTATGGCCCGATATAGCTTCTTATCTGATTGGTGTCACGTGTCAATTGCAGAGAGAGCTGTATGGACCGACAAATTCTCGATTTTCCGACCGGACATTAGTCGGTCGGTCATGCAACTATGTATTGATTTTTAATGTTCGATCTACCATGTAGTACAAAAATCAATAAAGAAAGGAAGAGGTTTAAAGACAATTTTCCCACCTAAATAGGATTAACAATATAAGTACTTTTAGTAATTAATATTGTGTCAATTCATCTAAAATTTTATTCAACTGCTTTCAATTTTTAATTCGGTATGAAAAATAAATGAATTATAACTTTGAGCATTCTTTTTACCTTTTAGTTTGACTACTCACATCTGGATTATTTGCACAGTTTTATTTCTAAAAGTTATATTAATATTTATTAGTATGACCATTAAATAATACTATTTATCATATACTCTTGATTTTTATGTTGCTAACATCTTTTTGAGTTACATTGATAACTAATATAACAGTGATTTTAACATTTTACACCTTAAAATGAAATATTATCATAATTTTTTCCTTTTTTATTAATTGAAGGAAAACTCTAATTTTTATCATCATCATTATTGACTTTCTACCGTGTAGAACAGTTTGAAAAATAAAAGTTTGAATAGTTAATAGGGGAAACCTTATGAATTTAAAAAATCAATTAATTGTGTATAAATTGTTAAATTTATATGTTGATATTATTTTTTAATTTTTTAATATAAGAGAATTCAACTTACTGAAAACATTAATCAGAGTTAGTAATGTAAAAGTCACATATTTATTATTGAAATATTTATTCTTATTTAGATTATTGAAATATTTATTCATATTTATTTAATGTTGTTCATCTTTTTACCTTTTAAATACTTGCAATTGAAAATTATCTCATTGTAATTTTTTATTTTTTAAAAAGACTCACTTATATTAGGATTGTCATAAATCCAACAAATTTAGTATGTCCTAAATATTGACATAATCCATTTATTTTATTGATTTTTATTTCTATCACTTTAGTGTTGGTTAAGAAATGAGAGATTTTAAAGGGATAGTTTATTTCTAGTTGTTATTACTAATTTGTAAAAACAAAAGTTATGGGATTACATCTTTATTTAGTCCTCATAGAAGAAGTGAGTTGTATGGAAGAAATTATGATATTAAAGGTATACTTCGCTACTAGAATTTATAATTTGGTTTATATAACTTTTACTAAGGTAGAATTTTTTTAATTTTCAATGATAACCAAGTAAAATTATCAAAAGTGTAGATCCACTTTAATTCAAATAGTATATCAGGACAAACGATTATTCATATCAATTATTGGATTAAATGTTTTTCTTTAAGATGAATAGTTAGATAATAACAATGAGGAGATTCTCATACAAAAGTTGGTAGTAGAACTTAATATATATATATATATATATATATATATATATATATATATATATATATATATATATATATATATATATGGAGAGAGAGAGAATAGGGGAATATGATGTGTTAGAAGAAATATTGTCTTCACATTACGTAACAAATTTATCTGAGTTACAATTTATACTTATGGTCTTACAACGTTTAAATTGAAATAACTTGTTGTTCTTTTACTTTTGTCTATCACGTATTAGTATACTTTTGTCATTTAATCAAACTATTCAATATCTTTATCTTGTCTAATAAGTGTAGATTTGATAGAAAGTGCTCTAGTTGAATTTCTAAAGATGTAAACGAAACCAATTTGAAGGTTCTATGTTGTACAAATAGTACATGATCTTTACTTGACATGGTATAATAATTATGTTTGATATAATATAATAGAAGTTGGAACCCTAAACAGTGTTTCTACTTCATCTACTCAAACTTTGAACAGCAAGCTCTTCAACCTCAAGGTGATGAAGGTCAGTCATGGTTGAGTTAAGTAGTTATTTAGACTCATCCTACTCCTCTGTTTACTAGATCCTTCTAGACGTTAGGTAATACTATCATGTGTCCTACAATGGTCTCTAAAAGATTACACTACAACATTTTTGGCTTTAGGGAACAAAAAAATCATAACGACTGCATAAGTGTTGCCTGAAATAGGAACAGACAAAGATATTTACGCGTTGTCTAAAAAGTAGGTTTAGTTACGAAAATGGCAACGAGACGTGTACAAAGTGTTGTCTATATATTTTAGGCAACAGGCGCAAAATCGCGTACAGGTTAAAATCAATTTAGACCATGATTTTAAAAAAGTGGGCATTATAAACCACAGGTATGTGAATGTGGCTATTTTAGACCACGCGTATTGGAATGTGGCTTAATGTGTATATTCAGATTATTAAACAAGCGCGAAAGTTTCCAACCAAAACCCTGTTCTCCATTTTCGTAATCTCGCGCTACAGATTAAGTTCCCACTGGAAACCATATGTGAAAATCCAATTAAGTTGTCAAAACACTCTTCCCCCCTTCCTAATCGATCTCTAAACCCAAAATTTCCCAAATCCCTACCCTCCGTTTCGAAAATCGAAAATCAAAATACCTAAATCCCTCAAAATCCCAAATACGTTCCCATAACCCGGATTTCCCTGAGCAATCGTTCGAACAACTCAAACGCAGGTTCGTGTATGTGATTCTAATTAGGGTTTCAGTCATTTTCGTTGGAGCGTTCTGTTTTTTGCTAACATGTTTCGTTTTTTCTTTCTCCATTACTCGTCTTGAAGATTTTGTGATTGGTTTGTGCGTTTGCTTTCTGCGATTGGTGGCATTTCGGTCGTACGGTCTTCCTGAGGTAAGATTCTTACAATTAACCTTGTTTTCGCGTGTTATATGTTGCTCTGTTTATGCTTCTTTTTGCGTGTTATACGGTGGAACAATTTTCTTTTTTACAGTTTTTATTTATTGTTGCTCTGGTTCGTCAAATGCATTTTATGGATATTTGCGTGTAAATTTGAATAAGATACTGTAAACATTTGCGTGTTTACTTGTAAGTTGTGCTTTAGTGATTTTAATAGTCTAAGTTACTGTCTTTATCATTTTTTGTGTCTTTATTACAGTAAGGTCAATCAATTATCAATGACATTGCTTTTTGGTATTTTCAGATAATGGTAAAGGAACTAAGGTCAAGGAAAATAAATTCGTAAGAGGGAAAGGGTGAAGTGAATGTTGGGTATTTGGGCATACCAGAAGTTAAATCAAGTAAGGATTGCTTAAGAGGCTTAGTGTGAAGCGTGAAAAAGGGATTGAGGGAACTAAGAATCCAGTGGTTGTTCCTAGTGGACAGTTTAAATTGTCCAACTTTGAAGTGGGAAGCCAGAATAAGAAGACTGTCTCTTCTAATAAGGAGCAATGTACAAATGAAGTTATCAAGGAAGGTAAAAACAAGGAACAAGGTATTACTAAAAAGACAGCAATGCAAGTTATCAAGGAGTCAAGAGCCAGGATACTAGCTATTTCAAAATCTTTGGGATATGTGCGTGCCAAACAACAAGAAGAAAAAGGGAATCAACAAGCAACAGAATTGCAACAGCAAGGAAAACAAGTGATTCAACAACAGCCAGAAGTGACACAGCAAGGTAAAAAAGATATTCAACAGCAACCACAAGTGAAACAACAAGAGAAAAAAGGAAAACAACAAGGAACAGAAGTGAAGCAAAAAGAAAAAGAAGTGCAACAACAAGGAAAACAAGTGATTCAACAACAACCAGAACTGAAATAGCAAGGCAAAAATGATATTCAATAGCAGCCACAAGTGAAACAACAACAAAAAAAAGGAAAATAAAAAGGAACAGAACTGAAGCAACAAGAAAAAGAAGTGCAACAACAAGGGAAAAAAAGGAAATCTAATACAGTTCAAAAGTTTGGAAGCATTGAAGATGTGCTACTTGAAGTTACCAGTCCAATTGCCACCGAACACAGTCTAGAGGTGAATAGTAAGATTGCTGAAAAAAATAAATCTACAAAGAGGCCAGTATTGGAAAATGATAACTCAAAGACAAATGACAAAAAGAAGAAGACTTCGATTGATGATAATGAGGCAATGTCTGTTGAACAAGTTGCTGCTAAGAAGACAAAACCATCCACTTTATGTCCTTCAATGAAGATTGCTGACTTTCTTAATGAAAAAGGAGAAAAAAGTAAAGCAGTCATTGAAGAAGAAAATGAATAAATCTGTCCAGAACCAGTAGATCAAAGTTTGAATGGACAAGTGCAACAAGAGCAAAATTTGAATGAAGAAGAAAACCAAGAAACAACTGGTGAAGGTATTTATATGCTTTAAGTCTGATGTTAATATATTTGTATATTTGCTAGTTTGGATAGTTATTGCTGGTCTTTGTTTATGTTAAATTATATTTTCGTTTCCAATTTTAAATCGAATACTAATACAATTTTCATGTTGTAACAGCCACAAGTAAGAAAAGAACTCGGGGATCGACTCAATGCCTACATATTCATTCAAGAGACATTGCAGATCGCCCAAAAATTATCTTGGACAATGATGGAGAGCCAATTGGTCCCACTGACAAAGTAGTATCTGATCTAAGTTATTTTTTGGGGACTATAGCTAGGAATGCAGACTTTTGTCCACTGATTTATACCAACTTCAAGGCTTTGGTCAAAGACTACAAGGAACGCATATGGAACTATGTGCTGGTAATTGAGTAATTCTTTTCTAAGGGTTTAATTTTTGTGACATATTAATGAAATGTTTTTTATTTTTAGGAAAAATTTATTATCTCAGAAAAAGGGGAGAGAGCAGTTTTTACTTGTATAAATGATGCGTGGAGGCGATACAAATGGTATATAAAGAGACTGCATTTTGGAAAATATACCACTATGAAGGAACGGATGAAATATCGCCCTCAAGGCATTCCTGAACACCATTTCAAGCAGCTGATTACATATTGGAAAAACAACACAGTCCAGGTATAATTTTATTGTCTAACAAACCTGCTGCCATTTTGCTGGTACTATATTTTTAGTATGTAACAAACCATTAGTAATACAAAGCTGCTACCATTCTGTTGATAGTATAATTTTATTGTGTAACAAACCTGCTGTCATTCTGCTGATACTATATTTTTATTCTATAACAGACCATTAGTAATACAAAGTTGCTGCCATTCTGTTGATAGTATATTTTTATTATGTAACAAACCTGCTGCCATTCTGCTGATACTATATTTTTATTCTATAACAAACCATTAGTAATACAAAGGTGCTACCATTCTACTGATAGTATATTCTTATTGTGTAACAGAGCATTAGTGAAAAAAATGCAATTAACAGGAGTAAGCAAAAATATATGCATAGAATGGGACCAGTAAACTTTGCTAGAGTTAGAGCTGAACTGGTATTTTTTTATTCCTTCTCTTTCATGTTATACATTGTGCAAAATATATATGTACTGATATGTGTCATTATTTGCTTTTAATTATTCAATTCAAATAGAATGTTGGAAAAAAGCCTGGAGAAGAAGTTAATAGAGTAGAAATGTTCATAAAAACTCATCAAGGTCGTCCTAATCGAAAAGGAAAACCAGTTGATGATGAAACACGGGATGCTATTGTAAGTTTATTTCAATGTAGCCAATATGACTTAATTGCATATTTTTAATTGTTAAATCGGACATATCTATATATGTATTTCAGTCTATGCTTGAAAGTACAATGCAAAACTCATCAAATTCAACTGTGGAAAAAGCATTTGAATCAATGTTTGGAAAAGAAAAGCATGGTCGAGTTCGTTGTTACGGAAGGACTATGACGTCATCAAGACTTAAAATGAATCAGGAAGTTGTTGTTGTCCAAAAAGCTGCTGCACTTCAAATGAATGGAATGGCAAAAAAGATTGAAGGTTTAGAAGTAGTGGTGAAAGTATTGATTCAGAAGCAAAACCCTGAGTTCAATGAAGAGGATGTACATAACATGTTGTCACGTTTCTTAGGAAAAGAAGACAGTGCAAATGTTCCACAATCATCTGCTTCTACTCATGTTCCTAATTTTAACCAGGTAAAAATCTTTTTCAATTATGAATTTGTGACAAACATGTGCAAAATATTGGACATTCCATGGGTGGAAACGTGCTTTACTCCATGCTGTCACGGTTTGATGAGTTTATTACTTCAGGGGGACTTTATTTGTTTGGATTTGGAAAAGTTTTATATTAACTGTTCTGGGATTAGTTTTCTTAGTTTTGATTGAGTCACTGCAATTCAGTTTGGTATTAACTTGTTATGGCAGATTGGCCATTATAGCACTGCACAATTTCAAAGATTTGCTTGGTAATGATTTATATATATGTTTAATTTCAGGGGCAATCTGAAGATCAGTTTGAAGATGGAGAAGATGAAGAAATACAAGATTGAATGCTGCTTGTTGTAACTTGTTTTAAACTTAAATCAAATGACATGGTAGGGTAATGGAGACTATGATGAGCTCACTAGTAGGATGAACTATAGGATGATGAATGTAATGTTATTTTGAACTCTACCAATATGTATCAACTGCCTAAGAACACTATGGATGAATGTAATATTTAAAATTCTAGTTATTGTGTAATGTTGCTTATATAATTCTAGTTATTTTATAAACAAGAATTAAAATTTTAAAAATATTGAAATTACATTTAAATTTGACTACGGGACTAAACATTAGGTACTAGTGAAAAGTAGTCAAATAAAAGGTACCAACGTAATAGACATTGTCTACAACAATATGCAACAATGAAATGAACGTGGTTAATAATTTCAACCTAAATAACGTGGTCTAAACTATAGGTAACAGTGTGGTATCAAAAAATGCAACAGGTAAATAAATGTGGCCTAATGAAATACAAATACATAAAATAGCATGGCCTAAGAAATAAGCAACAATTAATAAAGCGTTGTCTTAATAAATGCGTGGCTTAAAAGTTTGTGAAAATCCGTTGTCTAATGTAGCACTAAAAATCACGGTTTTTAGGAAAACGTTGCTTTAGACAAAAAACCGTTGTTTTTACTCTACAGCAACGGACGCATACTCTATGGCCGAAAAAGTGTTGCCAAATTGTTGCCTAAGGTTTAAGCTACGGTTTTTCGACTTTAGGGAACATATTTCGGTCGTTGTCAAAAGCCAAAAATGCTGTAGTGTTAGGTTGAAATATCATCCGCTAAAGGATTTGATAGTTTTCATCTAGTTATTCAATTGTAGTTCATGGATCAAAAATAAGGAAAAAAGGAAAATGGGATATATACACACACATATATGAAAATAGTATTGCATTGATTTTTATTAAATAACAATTGACAAAATTTCAAGAAGACATTTCCATGGGTTCTTAAATACAATCATTCCAAATCATTTATAATATCTATTCCCTACCTCATCCTCATCCTACTAACTTCTTCAGTTACTTAATAATATTCACCAAACATTTGGATGAAAATTATGAGAAATGATAGAATTGGTGTCATTCTTATTACTAATTTTGTAGAGTAACATTAAATATATCATAAATGATATTAATAATAATATCATAGAAATGGCATCTGCAATGACTAATCAAGATAGATGAGCATGTGCACATATTAAATCTCACCATCAATACTTCAACCAATCTCAATCTCCAAGAAATCAAGTCCTCCATTTACATAAGGGAAATCATAATAGAAATCAATAACAATATCATCAATGAAATCTTGCAATAATGTTTTATAAGATGACTAACATCTCAAAATATATTTCATATAAACTCTTAAAGTTTGAAATATGAGTTAATGAATAAAATCAGTTTATCTTAGATAATAAAATTTGATAAAGAAACTAGTAGAGAAACCAACAAAACCATTTTAGATAAGTATGATAAACTTTGCTAGGAAACCTGAGTGAAATCAGAAATAGGTTTTCAATAAATCAATGAGAAATATTCTTTTTACACGACTGTTACCTCACAAAAATACAAAACAGAATGCAATACTTATACATATCTATTTTTCTTTACCGTGGGAGTTTGAACCAAAATTTGTCTTTCAAGTTGTTTCTTACGAGTTTTTCTCATATCTTTCTTTCACTATTCTCTGAGTGAGTTTCGTGAATCCTTAGATAATCTGTTTATAGAGAGATTTGGTAATCATTCTCTATTTGTAACTACATAGTTGTAATTCAACCAATTCCTCCCAATTTAGTTATAAAGAGAGAAGTATTAAGATGTAATGTGTCAAGTGTAAATAGTAAGGAATAAGGTCCACATATTCAGCCTTATTAATGACATTTAATCCCAAGGGTTAAATATGTCCCATCATAATAAAGATTTCAATGACCTTCGTAATATGAAAACTTATCTGTATTGATTCGTCTAACAGTCTACAACAGTGGTCACTTTATTTGTCCAATGATATGCCCCCATCTTGTACCATCTGATGTTTCTTAGAGCAAATGTAGAAATTAATGATTCTTCACCTAAACCATCATCAGAGTAATCATAGATATTATTCAATATCATTTTTTTAAAAATCTAGAAATCCATGGAGGAGGGTTTTCGTGGTGGCTGAAGGTGGTTCATGGAGGGTGGGCATTACTCTAGCATTGTGTGGTAGAGTTGGTGGTGGTGTTTATAATTAATTAGAGGTGGTGAGAGGTAAGTTTAGGTGCTCTTTTTTTTTAATGTGGTAGCTATAATGGGGAAGGGGGTGTTCCACAAATCGGTTTCTAGTAAAGGGGATTCAAGAAAAAGAAATCTAGTAGGTATTTTAAATAGATGTAATGAATAACAGAAAACATCTTCCAAAATTATGAAATATGTTATAGAAAATCAATTTCAAAAGAAGGGGTCATGAAGAAAAACATTACATTTTGAAAAGGGTATTCTAGAAAGCATAGTTGTATTATGGAAATTCAATTCCAAAATACAAATATGCCTTATGGAATATCCTTTTTGGAACGTACTTTTTGCTTTTAGAATAGCCTTTCTAGAATGTACCATATCAATTACGGGATTTTGATTCTAGAATATTTTTTTGTAGTTATAGAAATTAATTTCCATAAACTAATATGTTGTTCTTCTAACAAAAATTGAACTTTTGTGATGGTTATATTAAGGTTGAGTACATGGAATGACCAACAAGTAAGGCTGACGTATGTAATAGTAGGCTGTGAGAAAGGAGGTGCACTTAAATTAAACATATGTTAACATAATAATAATTATTTGACTTATATTTTGTATGATTTGTTGTAGGTGAAGTTGCAAGACAGTTGTCTTATTTTAACAACTGATATGTTATGGTCTACATACTGTTATTCAATTGCCAAAGTTTGGTCATCATTTTATACTAGTAGGATGCAATTTTTTATCCATATAGGGACAAATAGTCAACATTGTAGCTTACACTGGTATTTAACATTTGTGTACCTTAATCAATTACAGATGAATTAAATTTAATACACATTTTTACTTTTTTCGTTTATGAAATTTAGTTACCATGCTCACTTGACAAAACAATTAAATCGTGAATAAACTCTGAAATGAAATAAAACTCTAACAAATTTATATGGAGTAATAACATGTACATGTCCATAAAACATACATTAAAAACCAATAAAAAAATAAAAATAAAAATCAACGACCTCTTGCTCCCAGTCACCTCATGTACACAATCCTTTCTTTTGTGACTCCCTTATTGTAATTAGTGTTGTGTGTATGCCAACCCATACAGGTATGTACTCAATAATATGACCTTCATCCATCATCAATTGCAAAGTCTCTATAATTCTTTATCAAATAGCCTACCACCATAAAAAGTTCTATTAATAATGTAAAATTAAGATGTAAATAAAAATAATAGTTTAGCACAATATGATGCTCTCACTAATTGTCATATATTGGTTTAGCAGCTCTTACATCAAGTGGTATAACTAAAAGACGATCATCATAAGGCAAGTGATGAGATATGGTTGTGATACCAATTGAAACCACTCCATATATACTGCAACACATGCTCTAACTTCATGGATCACAACCACATCCTGGACAACATATTCATCAAAATGCAATCAACATTGGTCCACTTCATGTGTTGGCAGATTGTCATCTTTGATGGTAGATGGATGTCATAGGATGATTTACACATATGCATACTTGTAGAGGACACATTCCGACATGTGCAATTGTCTGCATGTGTCCATTCTGGTGAACCCCAAAAATAACGAGATCCATTTAAATGGTCAAGTTTCCTTGTATTGGTCGTATGGGGTAAATCGGACCACAACTAACCCAATGTTATCTAATTGTAATTATACAACTACAAGTACTAACAATCTACCCACATCATAGGGCATGCACTGAGAGTGATCCTCTCTGTAATCTACACACACTTGTCTCAACACTATAACAGGGAAATGCTCATAAATTCATGCCTACAAAAATGATATTCCAATCAATAAAATTATAAATCACATTATGTATTTTGAAATTGTAATAATGTTGATTCAAACTAACTTATAATAAGGTCCCATATTCAGCTAGCTGCTTCATATATGCATATCTCCTAAGTGCACATGTGGGTCAAGCTGCTATTGCCCACGCATATCCTCTAGTCACCCGCAAATCAATGAAAAATTTCAAGTAGGATATACTGACTGAAGACACACTCTTATTTGCGAAAATTGTACAACTAACCAGATATAACAAATAAGCTTGAACAGTAATTGTCCATTGTCTATTGATGCATGCATCCTCATAAATCTCTCTCAACCAACTTAAGTGCACATGACCACCCTTGCAATGCCTAGCCTTCATAGCTCAACTACATGCCAACACGGAGAGCTTCAACCAACAAATTTAATAGCCCCAACTGCATCTAATGTAGGGTACATGTAGAATTGGTCGACATTCGGTAGGTACAACGAATTTGACACATCATCCAATGTGATGGTCATCTTCCCAAAAGGTAGATGAAACGAGTTTGTATAAATATCACCTCTCTATAAAGGCAGACATCAATCTTCTGTCTACAGTGTCGTAGCTAGCACAAACATGATCAACTCAAGCAGACAACTCAATCGCAACTTCTATTTGCTCATGTGGTGCTCTCAACTTATTAATTTCTCTACCATGAAAGATCAACTTCAGGTCAACATAATCCTACAACAACCAATGAATTTCACTTCACAATTCTAGTGAAAAAAAATAACACATTCATTTCAATTAATATATGTTAACATTATTACTTACCGCACCCTTTCATAACTATCTAGTCACATGGTCTTTATAACTAACAAATAATGACCTATAGAATGGCTTTCTAGGATAGATTTTATCTTGCATTACATGAGCATCCTTAGCTATATTTTCTTCAATATGATCACCTTCAATAATATTACTAGCACAACTCTGCTTTCTAAGTCTAACATGTAATCATTTATACATGATAAGTCATACATGTGCATAAAATCAATACTTATAACCTTTAAACAACCAAACTTAAAAAAAAAAAAATCACAACTTTCTGGATTTTAAATTTCATAGTATACTTTTAGAAAAACAATTCTATATTGACATTTTGAAATAGGCTTTCCAAAATGATATTACGAAATTATTTTTCTAAAAATATGTTATGAAATTTAAAATCTAGAAACATATTCTAGAATTTGAAAGTCAAAAAGACATTTACATATTATGGAAAGTTCCATATGCAAGTTTCCCAAGTTATCCTTTTCAGAAAGTAAAAAGAAAAACACGAAAGTCCATTATTGAATGATGAACTTCCATTGGAATTTGTAACAACCACCAACCACATAAATCACTAACAACTTGTTTGGAAGGGACGATGGAAAGAAGAGGACGGATCAATTACGCAGAAAGTGAAGAATTTGAGAAATAAGAAAATAATATATTACAAAAATCGAGAAGGAAGTATGCAACAATTCTTTTTTCGTAATGGAATGAAGATTTACAGAGAAAGTGGAGAAGGTACAATAAAATATTAATAAATTTGATAAACTTATAAAATAATAACAATATATTAATAAAAAATATTAATAATAATTTTATAAAATAATAATAAAATAAATTGATTATTAATATATTAATGTTAAAAAATAAAAATAATAATAAAATTATAATAACAAAAATTATAAAATCATAAATAATATTTATAATAATAGAATTTTAAAATAATGAAAAATTAATTATAATAAAATTATAATTATAATAATCAAAATAAATTTATAAAATAATAATATTATTAGCAATAATAATTTAATTTTTATTTTAATTTTAATTTCAAAATAACTTATACTTTTATAATTCCATCAGTTAAAATAATAATAAATTTATTAATCACATTTAATAAATTAATTATATTTAATCTTAAATTAATTTTAATTATAATTTTATCTATTAAAAAATTTATTTTATCAATCACATCTATCAAATCACTCACAAACTTTTATAAATTTTCCTTTCATTTTTTACCATTTTTCTCTTAATCCAAACAACTCAACTTTCTCTACACTTTCACCTCAAATTAACTCAAATTCATTCTTTCAAATCTATCTTCTCTTTCAAACAAAGCTTAATAAAAACCAAAACCGCACACAACTGCAAAATCTCCACCGATGAAACCTCCCTATGTAGCAAATCACTGCACATCTGGAAAACGAGAAAGAGCAAACCATACCTTTCAAATATATTCACTAAGGACATTTTAGACAATTCACTTACCTAATATGGTGTTCAGTGAAAAAAAAAAGAAGTGAAATAGTTTACATTGATGAAAAAAAAAAGAAAAGTAAAAGAAAAAAATGAGTAAAAAGATGGTATATGATTTGATTGATATAATATAATATTTTTTATATTAATATATTTAAAAATTAATTAATAAAATAAAATAATATAAAAAATATAAATTAAAGTTAAAATGAATTTTAAATTAAAAAAATTATTATAAAATTTTCTTAAATAAAAATTATATTTCAAAATAAAAATAAATTAAACAATAAAATATCAGAATTCATATATAATAAATTATGTCTTTATACATTATCAAACTTTTTACGCAAATCCTTTTTGTATAAATCATTTTTGCATAGTGAAAAAAGTATGACTCTTACAAACGTTTTCATTTGTCGTGTTTATAATGTTTCTATTTTTGTTTTTTCTAACTTTCTTCCACTACATTAGCTCTTATAATATTTTTTTAGTGACATTGACATATCCAAATCTAAGTGAATCAGTTGCATATATTATATTAGTATAAAACATAAAATTTTTTTGAAGGTTGATTTGGAATTCATATCATGTTCCTAGTTGGGTTTTTATGTTGTGCTTTCTATCTTTTGTTATATGATTTGTTTTTATTTTTTAATACTTTATATATACTATTTTTTATTGGTATTTCTATATTGTTTTTCTACTATATCTCTAAATTATATCAATTTTAATGTTTTGTATTAAAGTATTTTTAGTATATTAAAATTAGTGTAATTTAGAAGCACATTAAATAGACAAGAAAAAACAGAATACGGACTCTTGAGGAAAGAGACACACTATTATAAACAAACTTCTAATAAATATGTTAAAAGAGAGTTTTAAAAATAGTAATGTATCTTGTCGTTGGTAAAGATGATATAAGTTATATTTTTCAATGTTAAAATCATTATTGTTAATGGAGACTACAATAATAATTTTATCTCCAATTGTCATCGTAACTCACTGAATAATGATGTAATGGTGTAAAGTCATTGTCATTGTGAAACAATGGTGAGGCGGCGAGATTGTAGGAACAAAGTGTAGTGATGGCAGGAGCGACAGTAGGTGCAACATGGAGAGCAGATGTGTTGGCAAGAACAACTGTAGGCACAAATTGGGGAGCAAATATGTTGACAGAGGCTAAAGTAGGAGTTGTGGCATGAGACATGAGCTGAGGCAGCACAAACGGTGATAAAATGAGGGCATGATAATCAATGAGCGATAATGACAACATACTTTGAAGTTCCAGTAGTGGAAGAGAAAAAATGAAAAAGAGAAGAAAATGATGAGTGCACACAAATCTTGTTTTTTATAGTACAAATAAGAGGAACAATGATGGCTTTACAAAAAATCATTATCATTTCTCAATTTTTTAACTTTTAATGACAATTTTAGGTTCAAGCATCATTGTTTCTCAAATATTTGAATTTTGACGACGATCTTAGGTCAACCGTCGGAAAAAAGTTACATTTATTTACAAAACTTCTACTATGTCTTTCTTGTGACAATGACTCCAAAGCTATTGGTAAAGTAGGTTAGACACTAGGGAGATTCAATATCAATAAATTAGCAAACTTGTATAAGACATATGATACCACCTTCAACTTAACCTTAAGTTTATATACTTCTGTATCTTTTCTCCTTATATATTGTTTATTTATTTTTTCAATTTTACTTAATGTAAAAATTTTAACTCATAATTAAATTCCTAACGGATATTTTAGCATATTGTAATTGTTCTAGTGCTTAGGGTAGTTTGTTTCTTTCTTTCAATGTTCCATGACACCCTTAACGTTAAGAAGGTTAAGTTAAATTAGTACAAAACTAGTACACTACTTAAATTCTATTTCCTAAAACTAATAGTTGTTTTTATGTTATCATTCAAGATAATGACAGGGAGAATTTTTTGAAAATTAATATAGAACCTAATTATATTGCAACTTGGTTGAAAGCATACAAGGTGATGCTCATTTCAATTAGTAACGTATATGTTTTATTTGTTTTAATTTAGTAGGATTTTAAGTTTAAGTAGGTAAGAGTTTTAGTAATATCTTTAGTTTTAAAATTTTAAAATAATTATATATTTTTTTATTTAGCATTATTTTCTTAAGTTGCTCTTATACATTTCAGTACCATAAGATTTTCTTAGGTATTAGATGCTATAAATTGAATTTTCTTAGGCATTAGATGCTATAAATTGATAATATTATTTCTTTAAAAGACAATGGACAATTCTCTCCTACCTTATGGAGCATGTTGCCTTTACATTTTGATACTTAAAAAATAAAAAAGGCTAACATTTTTTTAAGAATGATTTTTTTGAACTATGTAATGGAATATATTCATCATATGTTATATCTTTTCATTTAACAGGCAAAAAAGAACTTAAGTGAATTGAAACACCCACAATACTGTACTAGAAAAGAATAGGGGACTTTCAAACAAAGCTTTCAAATAAAAATTTCAAACAAAGCTAGTAAAAATTTCAAACAAAATTAACAAAAATTTCGAACAAAACTAATTTGGGATACCATATTTAAGAAATAATATTCAAATTTACATAACTTGAAATAATGTTGAAGATATTTAACCAAAGATAAGGATTAAGAAAATGGACAGCTATAAACCAATATAAAAGATACTTAAAAAATATAAGATTCGATATATATATATATATATATATATATATATATATATATATATATATATATATATATATATATATATATATAGAATTCAAAGAAAAAAATGAAAACGGTAGAATGAATTTCGAACATAAAAGAAAAAAAGTGGCATCCTTTGAAAGTCAAAAAGTAATTATCACTTTTCGTGAAAGTTATCATTAATAGAATATGTATAAGACAATCCAAATGTGGTAGTTATCACCATTTGATGGTGCACAAAGTATATTAGATAGCTAAACATGTAAGTAGGCAACATTGGTACATTTATAGTACACGTAATATTCTCTTAAAGACCACTACTAGAAGCAATTAGGCAACATTGGTACATTTATAATCAAGATCTTTGGTTAATTTTTCTATAAATAAAGCAAATTGTAAAACCTTAGGTGATTTGAACACCTACAAAAAAATCATGGACACCTAAAACACCTAACATCATTATTATATGGTAAAACTATTTTCTTGCTTATATCTGATTCTTCTCTTTACTTCTGTGATATCTTTTATTGTTTATAATTTTTTTCTATGACTCTTTTTTCTTTCTATAAACTTTTTTATTTCTATATACTTTTATTCTTTTATAATAATATTTACTTTATTATAGTATTTGTATGTTATATATATTAAAATCATGTTATAAGTATTTATTTTTACAAGATTTATAATATAATATTGAATTAAATATAAAAATATCATGTTTAAATATGCTTTGGAATTATAAAATTTGTTATAAGTTTTTTATCACGTTAATTTTTTCATACAAGTTTATCCACTTGAAAATAGTAATCTATGTTGGTTCGCTTCTTATAAAAGACAAATCCATTATTTTTAGTGTGTTTATGACATATGACAGATCAAATATAATGCATTCACATTTTATTTAGAGTAAAAAAAAATATATTAACCTAAGTGTGTGGCCAACACCTTTGAAGAAAAGAGAGAGACCAACAAAATTCACAGTCACTTCCTACAGTGACCAATCTTGGTTGTTTTAAAGATCTGACGGTAAAACCTTGTTTAGTAGAGCTGCAACTTTTATTGAAGATTCTTCACTTATATTTCTTCCATTTGAACGATGGGATTTTCCACTACAATTTTGAAGAAGCACTAAATATTTTGTGAAGTGTTGTCGTGCACAACAAATTTCTGTCATCGCTAGTGTTAGTTATTTTAAAGATCCAATAGTGACATCTTTTCTAATTGTGTTGAAATTTTTACTGGACCTTTCCTACTCAAAATGTTTCATTTGGTATAGTCAAATTTGAATTAGAGCTTAAGAAAATTAGTGAATAGAAGCAATATTCTATTGACAAAGTTCTTGAACTTTTTCTTGCTAAATTTTAACTTATTGATATTTTGGGTCATTGTTAGTAACCATTTGAGGATTAGGAAGAGTTGTATTCTATAAAACTATGTCATGGTGAAAGCTCAGCTTTCGAGCTTCCGAACGAAGATGGGACAAATGCGTGATCGACACATAATTGGGCCAAACATGACCCACGCCGAAGAGGACATGATCCAATCCTTAGACACTTTTCTCCCACCAAAATCCCACAAAAAATCAAACACAAATCTTAACAAAAATAAGAATAAACATATAATCTAATAACAAATAATATATTCATTGCTTAAATGATTAAAAAAAATCTTCGCATATCTCAAACAATCTTTGTGTATCCTGTTTGAAAAGGAGTTTATAAATTATCCAGGAACTACAAAGACTTTTCTTACATCAAGTAATACTCTTGTATTAGAGATTTGAATTATCATAGAAGAAAAAAGAGTTTATTGGGAAGGTAAGAGATATTTACGTTTAACTAATTTTTTTTTAATACAAATATGAATTTGAAGTTCTTTAGGTAGAAATAAACAAAGTAAATAATATATAAGTGAAAATGGCCATAATCTTAATGATTTGAGTTTTTGGATCAAATATGATCTTAATCTTCTATTGAGTATTTCCCTATTCGTTAGATTCTCAACACTTTTCTTATCGTATTACATTACATGTACTAGATAAAATTTTTTATAATAATTTTTAATATTATTTTTTAAGTAAAAATACTCAGATGTTAATTACTTACCAAACATTTTCACTAAGAAAAAAAGTTATTTAAAGACTAATTTTTAGCTACTAAATGAAATGATTGCTAATTGTGACCAAAATAGTTATTAAATTATATTTTGATTGCTAAATAACTACAAAATATATAAGTCACTAAAAGCTTGGTACTTAATGTTAAATACCAATTGTCTTGACTTAATTGGTTACTTACTTATATATTTTGTAATTATTTAGCAATCAAATCTAATTTGGTGACTATTTTGGTCACAAGTAGCAACCATTTCATTTGGTAGCTAAAAATTGATCTCTAAATTGTACATAAATTTTGATTTTTTTTTAAATCCAACATTTGAAATTTTGGTTTCTCATTATTTAATTCTTAGAAAATAATATTACCCAGACTAATGTTTGGAGAGATTTTTTTTTTAATGATTTCCACAAAATTTTTTTGACGGATTTTAAAATGAACTTTTCCAAATTAAAAAAAGTCTTATTTCGCATTAATTTTATTAAATCATTTAATATAATAATTAGTTAACGTTTTTTTTCTAAAAATGTTAAATTATTTGTTAATTTCAAGGAAACCTACATAAACATTTTAAAAAATATTTATAATCATCTAAATAAATTTTAATTATTTCTAAAAATCACAATTTTCTTATAGTTTTCTTGTACAAAAACCTGCTTAAATTAATTGTAATCCAAATTAATTTGAAAGTACTCGCACAAATGATTGAGTCCCATCCACTTTAATTCGCATGAAAGAGAACCAACGATTTGTAGTTTGTGTGCCTTTTTGGTTATAGGATATGGTTCTGAGCCACGTATAAAATGTATATTCTAGCGACCAAATTCAAACACGCAGTTCCATCGCATTTCACATCTTTTACCTCTTTCATATTTTTCAATAAATGATTTTGCCTGAGTTGTAGTATCAGATGAGGTAATGGTAATCATATTCCTCACACCTTTTTTTTCTTTTCTTTTGTTGTTTTTTCCTCTGACGTTGATTTGAATCTATTGTTTCACTAGCACGGGAGCAAGTGTTATTCTTTCCACCTTTTTCTTTTGTTTTTTCTCCCTTTTGTCGTGATCTGCATAATGTTTCACTCACACGGAAGCAAGTGGCATCTGTGCATGAAAAGAGGACCACTCCATATTCAGACTCTTTCAAGATCGTAGGACCTTCAAATGTTGCCGCAACAAATGAGGCATTTACTTTCACTCTTAAATCTTACTGTTTTTCTTTTTCTGTCATCACTTCTTTCAGCTTATTACTATCATCAGTCTGACTTGTAATACTTGTTTAATGAGTTCTTACATATAACAACTGAGAATAAAACATGAGATTCTTGGTTAAACAGAAAATGGTAACATCATAAAGGCAGACATGTTTGGTCACTACTTCAATTATCGAATTTTGAGGTTTGAAGTTTAAGTGGTGATTGGCATGTACACATTTTTGTTGTAAATAGCACATATTCACTCTTTTAAGAAAAAGAATAAAAGAGATAAAAAGAGTGGAAGATGGGGGAACAGCACTGCTCTTATCCCTTTAAAGATGAGGTGAATCTATCGTTAGGATTTCTCGAGCTATTTGAGCCCTTCACTCTGGATATGTGTGGATAAGACAACGTTACACTAATTTGTATGTTCTCTACTATATAAACCCCCCTCAAAATATCTTAATCCAGTGTACTTTTGCCCTTTGTTTTCTTTCTTCTATTCCTTTCTTTATTCTCTTTGTTTTTTTCCATAACTAGCTACACCAATGCATCACAGTCACCAATACCCGCTTCCTTGTTTGTATTGCCACCCACATAGCTATATTAGGATGGTAATATATTCTACCTGGTGCCCTTTTGTGATATTATATTATATATAGAACTTACATCACTGTACTTTAAAGAGTATTATTGGCTTGATTACTTATTTATATTATAAGCTCCAAGTAACCTTCGTGCATGGAAAATAATGCAGGTTCAGAATCTCATTGAGAGGTGCATGCTGTTTCACATGAGCCAAGAACAGTGCATAAGGGCTCTGGCAGAACATGCAGGGATTAAACCACTCGTTACTGTTACAGGTCATTATCTTCACTTGATAGCACTTGTGGTGTTCCTTCTACAACTTGATCATGTGGGTTAAATTATGTTACTTTGTGCAGTGTGGAAAGAGTTGCAAAAGGAAAACAAGGAATTCTTTAGAGCATATTTGCAAGTTGTCACTCCCAGACCATTCAAAAGTAAGATCCATTGAACTAAGATGTGTTTAATCTTTTGAACTGAGACGTGTATGAACATATAAACTAATTATCAAGATTTTATTTCCAACCCAGCAACAGTTTATGACCATTAACCTTTTGTATGGTTAGGCTGCAATGGTTATCACCAGTTTTGTTTTTTCCTTTTTCAGGTAGATATTTTCAAAGGGCATCAAAATTGGCTAGAAGAAAACACCGGAAACGATAAAGTGAATAGAGGCTCACGCTACAAAGGGAAGAGTGAGCTAGATTTCTCTGTTACCATTTGGAAAAAACTGGATCAGGGAAATATTAGCAATGACTAAACATTGCAAGAAATTATTAATTAGCCTAATTTAGTCGGTATATCTCATTAGTGGTTTGTGGGTGCAGACTCTTCTTCCTGCCACATATGGCGTGTGGTTCTTTAATACAAGATGCTTTTCTGGAAAGCATTAAAGAATAAAATTGTACCATTGTCGCACTAGCTTTAACGTTTGGTGTGTAAGAATGAAATATAAATGATTAGAGTCTTTTACATTATTTTTGTGTAATTTTCCAAGTTCAGGTCAGATTTCTTGATTTTGTTTTTTCTTTTTTTGGTGTCTAGTTTGTGATCCTTCTTCTAGCATTTTGATTGAAAGAAAGCTGTAATTGCTACTTGTATAAATTTGACAGTTAATTCGAATGAATCAAACTTAAGGATAGAACCTTTATAACTCTCTTGGAAAAGTTAGTAGTAATATTTTTCTTGCTTTTCTGCTAGTTTTGGACTCTATAAAACAAACTACACCTTGACAACTAGCTGATTGAGTTACTGCAGATTTGGTAACACTGTTGACATCACCGTGATTTTTTGAAGTAACAAATAATTGTTTTTACGGTGATTTCACCTTAATTTTATTCTCAAACTTGATTCCAAATACCAACTCAAACACTATTAGAGATATATGGAGAAATTTTCCCTTGACCAACAAACATTTGTGTGATCCCGAAAAAAAATGAAGCTGATATGTTGGATCACAAAAGGGTGTAAGTCAAAACTATCAATCAGCACTATAAGACACTTTCTAAAGGTTAAAGTCTCAAAGATAATGAATGTTTTATCATTCACACTCTTTATACTCCATCATTACACCCATCTAAATGTGTTAAATGTAAAGTCACAATAACATATGCAATGGGAAAGGAAGAGAGATAGCACAGGTGTAAAGTGAGTGTGAAATTTGGAGTGAAAAAAAATTGAAGTTTCAAGTTTCAAATTGTTAGCTATCTAGCGTCTTTTTTCAGAAGGCAAATGAGGCAGTGGCAACTTCAGTGTTAAGACAGAAAACAGGTTGTTGTTATGTGTGCTGGCCTTCACTCAAAAGGTGTCCTTGCCAAGACAGAATTCCTAGGAACCTTTCTTCCACGGAAACCTTGGCCTTCTTTGTTGACCTTAAAGTTCCACAAATGAAGTCAAGTCATATACACTCAATGGCAAAGTACTGTATTGTAAACAGGGTAGGCTTACATTACTTTAGAAAGTCACTACATTACAAATACAACACAGTGTGGGGACTACATTACGGAAATTGCTGTTCCTTTTTAGCAGAGTTACACCTACTAGTAAAAGTTATGATTTCTTGGTAACATATCATCTACCACTTGTTTTAGTACATTCAATTATTTAAGTATTAAAATCAGTCTCACGAACATAAGCTTGTAAATCAATTGTGTGTATAAGTGCTTTTAATTATAATATTGTGAAAAACATGTTTTTTGTTACTTGTAGTTTCACTTATAATTGATCTTAATTAATCTTTATATTTTTTTAATAGTTATATTTGACAAACTTTAATATATATATATATATATAAACAAAATAATAAAATAAGAATTCATAACTAAAATAGAAAATATACAATAACTTACTAAACCAAAAAAGTTATAATACACTTTTATGTAACTTTAAAGAGATTTAAAGAGAAAACAATAAAACCTTCCTTAAAAGTAGAAAAAATAACTACACAAGAGAACTTTAGAGGAGATATTATTTTCTTTCTCTGAATTTTTTTTCTCAAGCAACAAAGGAATAGAAAAGAAAATAAAGTGATTTTGGTGTGTCTTACTAGTAAATACATTGTGTTCCTCTTATAAAAGAAAAGTAAGTATTAAAGTAATTTTTTCAGATATAAGACTTCTCATTACACATTCTCCCAGTTGAAGATTTTGATAAAATTAATCAAATTTTCAAACTATGTTTTATTATTTACCATTATGTTGCTTATTTTTCCGATAGGCCACACCAGAATCGAACCATATAAACTTTTCAGTGTTAACCAAATTTGTCATAACATTTGTTAGGTTTTTATCGATGTGAATATTTTGCATATCCACACTTCCTTCCTCTACTACGTTTAGAAAAAAAGTGGTAGTGTATACCTATGTGCTTTGTTCTTTACAACGTGTAAGATACTTTAATGTTGTCACAATGTTCAACAAGCTTTTATTGCTTGTGGTCAAGTTCCTCCATTAACCTACCTTCCTTGCATGCTTGCTAGTTGCTATGTATTCAGATTCGTTAGTAGACTAAGCTACTAGATCTAATAGCTTGGATAACCAACTTATCGGCCCTCCTACAAGTGTATACATAGCCAGTAGTGGATCTTCTTTTATCAAGATCACATGCAAAATCTGAATCAAACCAGTCTTTGACAATTAATTTTGATCCTCCAAAACACAATGCAACACCTGAGGTTCCTTTAATGTATCTAAGGATCATCTTAATAGCTAGTATACTTCATCATGATTTAATATGAATCTACTAATCACTCCACTTCTCGTGTAATGTATGGTATTGTACAAATCATATCATACATAAGATTTTCCATCACTAATGCATATAGTACTCAAGACATTTCCTTTATCTCTATCTCATTACTAAGACTCGTACTTGAGAATAACTTACAATGGACAGGAAATAAGGTAGAAATTGGCTTTCAATCTTGCTTATCTTTTCTCTCTCAATGAAATTGCATCCCTAAAATCTTGTGTTATGGTCTCAAGTCCTTCATATCAAACTCCCTAACCAATTACACCTCTAATTGTTATATTCAAGCTTTGTTGGGACCTAACAACAACATGTCATCTACATATAATAGCAATATGATAAAATCATTCTAATTAAACCTATTGTAAAAGGTATAATGGTTTGAACTCACTTTGTTGTAACTGATACTAATAATGAATGAATCAAATCTCTTGTACCAACACTTAGACACTTGCTTTAAAGTGTTCATATATTTGTTCAACTTGCAAACAAAGTTCTCTTATATCTTAAACCCTCCTAGTTAGCAAATATTTCCTCTTCTAGTTCTCTATAAAGAAAAATAATCTTTACATCTAATTGCTAATCAAATGCAACACATAGGGCCAAAATAACTCTAATTTTTGTGAATCTAACAATTGGTGAGAATATATCACTAAAGTTAGCCCCTTATTTATGAGCATATCCCTTTACTATCAATTTAGCATGTTATTATTTCACTTGATCATTGTCATCTCGTTTGATCATATAGACCCATTTGAAACCATTGACTTTCCAAGCTTTAGCAAGTTCAACAAGCTTTCATGTCTTATTTTTGGAAAGAGCCTATATATCTTCTTACAACGTCATCCAAAAAAGAAGGATCTAAACCACTAAACATCTTGAGAAGTTGAAGGCTCTCCTTCTTCATTTAGAAGACAATACCTATAATTGTGTCATAACATATTGTGAGAGCCAAGATGGTTTAACATTTTCTTTTGTTGATCATCGGGGTCCTCCATTACTAATCTCATTTGGCTCTTGTTCTAACTCAGAGGAATCATCTTAAGGTTTTGTCTCTATCTATACTATGACAGTGTCCTCTATAAGGTTGTCATTTCTTAGATCATTTTGCAATTCATTTTTTAAAAATAACTCCATTAATGTTAGCAACAACCTTGTGGGTAGTGAGATCCTACAGGCGACACCCCTTCATATTGTTAACATAATCCAAGAATATACATCTTATGGATTTTGGATTTAACTTTATTATCTCTTGAGAGTTGTACATCACATACACAAGACAACAAAATACATGTAAGTAAGAATAATCAGTTGGTTTGTCATTCTATATCTTCATCAGTGTCTTCAAACTTATCATTGTTCATAGTGATCGATTTATCTTGTAATAGGCGATTTTAGCTATTTCTGCATAAAAAGACTTGGTCATTCCCGTTCTCATCATCACTCTTGTTCTATCATGGAGATTTTGTTTATCAACTCTACAACACCTTTTTGTTGAGGTGTACATGTAACATAAATTGTCTCGTAATACTCTCTTGCTTACAAAATGCTACAAAATTTCCATCTACATATTCTCTTCCATTATCTATCCTTAAGCACTTATAATTCTTTTCCTAATTTCAAGCTCTACTCGTGCTTTGAATTCCTTGAATACTAGAAACACATCTGACTTTTTCTTGATAGGGCACACCCACAATCTCTTGGAGTAATCATTAATAAATGATGTAAAATATTTTGCTTCTCCGAGGAATAATATCAGTGTTTTCCACACATATGAATGAATCAAGTCTAATATGCGTTTGTTTTTGGTAGCCACTCTACCAAGCTTTAATCTATGTTATTTGCTTATCACACATTTTTTGCTTAGGTAAATCAACCCCTTTAATTCTAGGTAAAAGATTACGTTCTGCAAGGAATTTTAGACCTTGCTCTAACATATAATCAATTTTATGATGGAACATTATCACCGCTTCTTCTTGACTTATTAATGCAATTGTTGCATCTACTTCTTGCAATATATCTCCCAAAATCATGTATAAATTTGTCATGATTTTCTATGCTTTCATCACTACTAGATTCCTTCTAACCAACTTTAAGATTTTACCTTCATGGATCTTACACCTGAGGTCATTTAATTGTCCAATAGACAATAGATTCTTCTCGAAGTCCTTCACATGTCATACCCTTTAATTATACATACAATACCATCAACATTTTCATTTTGACAACACCAACTCTAGAAATCTCTAAGGCATGATCATTTTCTATTACCATGGATCCACCTAAGATAGGTTCATAAGTGTAAAATCTAGGTGTGAAGTCATGTGCCAAATTGGACCTGAATTTACTATCCACCTCTCATGTAATTGTTTTCCATTGTTAAAGTTAATTACTACTTCACTCAGCAAAGCATCTTTGTCTGTTGAGGTACTTGCAACACAACCTTATGAGGTTAATACTTGAGAGTTCTTTCCTCAATTCTTTCTATGTTAACAATTGTTATTTATATATCATCTTTTGCCACAATGATAACATTTGAGATGTTTCTTACTTAGAGACTTTCATCTAGCATGAGTTAGACTTCCACTAGAGCAACTTTCTATTGACCTACCTCATCATCATCATCATCATCATCATCAAAACTCTACTTGCTTTGAACTCTCTACCTCTTCTACCTTACTTTCTCGTCTAGATTCTTCTTCAATAATAAAACCGACAACATCATCAAAGTGTAGGTGTCCATCAATATTGATATTTGTTATATTCATTATGATTTGATCACACAAATCAAGTAAACTTTGAAGTAGAAGCTTTGCACCTTCCATTTCAACTTGTTGAAATTTACCGCTAAAAGTTGGGCAAATAAAGTATTCAAATTGTTAATGCGGTCTTTCATTAATGTGGACTCATGCATTTAGAGAGTATAAAGTTTTTCCTTTAAGAATATTCTTATGTGAAGTGATTTAACCTGTATAATTTGACGAGTGTCCCAAATCTCTTTCACATTGCAAAGTGAAAATTTGCAATAGTAGTGTCATTAATTTCTTTCCACTTTTGATTTGTGATGTCCATAGTTCTTTCTTCAATTGCATTTGTACAATTGTCCTTTCTCAAAATTGCCTTTATCTTACACAACTAGAAATTATTTTCATTAAACTTCTCTATCTCACAATTTGTTTCCATGACTTTAAAATTAACTTATGCATTTTTCATTATAAATAGTACTTTCTTATAACAATGATGATAGAATGTGAACCACTGCACAAAGTAAGTTTCCAAAAAATAGAAATGGGTCACTAATGGAAACACTTAAATACCAAAGTTTTTCCCTAAACAAAATTTTCTTAAACATGCACTTTTCCACTACCACATTTTATATCTAGTAACAAAAATAATTTTTTTATATAAAAGATCAGACTAACTTCAATCACAAAGCATATTCAAATTTTTCTACAATATTACTATAATAACAATAACAACAAAATAGATTTATGGAACCAAATTCTTACACTACTATTGAGTATCAAAATAATAACATAAAAACTCAACTAAAATAAAATATAAAAATAAAAACAAAACAAAAAATAAATAATTTCACTAAAGAAAAAAATTATAATATACTCTTCTCTCTAACTCCAAAAATAAAACAATAACACCCTTTCTAAAAAATATGAAAACAATATATAAAGAGCGAAACTAATTTTTCTTTCTTATTTTTTTTACTAAAGTAATAAAAAATAAAAAAAAAGTAATTTTAGTCTGTTGCATTATGCTTCTTTTATAATAAAAAATGTAAATACTGAATTAAATTTTTCTCTATGTTCTCTTCTCACAATATGGGTGTGTGTTTTAGTACTTCTTCTATAAAATTAGTGTTATTATGGAATTGTGTCAAGTTTAAAATCTAGTTTAAACTGCTGCAGAACATGCTATTATAATTGCCATGGGATTTTAACTGCATGGGAGGGTTTATATATATATATATAGGAGTAAGAATTGAACTACTAATAAGATTTTGAATATAAAATTTATTATTTATTAGATTTTGAATTAAAGAAAAAAACTAATATTTTCATCATGAAAAATAATATTTTATAAAAATGATCAAAATCTTCAAAATAAAAGAAAAAAAAATGTATAATGATTTTTTATTAAAAAAATATTGTGTACCTTGTAAAGTGTTACTTATTATTTGAAAATAAGATTTATTATTAGAATAAAAATAAAATGCTAATAAGAGATTTTATATTTATATTATATAGAAAGATTTATCGGTAAGAAATACAGTATCTCAAAATAATATCATATATTAAAAATATTACAAGACAAGTATATAATAAGAGAGATTTGATATTAAGTATCTTATGTGGGATTTTGAAGTTTGCCAACTGAGATTAAAAAAAAGTGTCAAAACATATTAATTCAAAAAACACATGAATTAAAATTAAGATTGAATAAAAATTATGAGAATAAAAACATAATTTTTTTCTGTAATGTAATAACTATTTAGAATGCTTTTGTAATAAATAAACGGTTCGATGTGACGTTGATAGGTCAGTGTGACGAGGATAAGTCTTTTCTACTGAAATAATCAATGAAGTCTTGCTTGAGTAATTGTACTATTTCTCTGTTGCATAGAAGGTAAATTGACTCCACAATACCACTCTGCCAAAACAAATCTGCTCGTATTGAAACACACTGAACAAGCTTTTGGAATGAACGATAAAAAAAAAGTATTTAAATAAGAAAAAATAAAGCAAAATGAGAAAAATGCATTTTTATTTGTATATTATTTTATTTTAGTTCTAATTAGACTTGACATTAGAATAATTCCTTATTGAATTTCATAATAACTAAATACTTATAAAATATATCATTATTGGAAAAATTACCTATATAACTTTATTATTGTAGCAAGAGAAGTTGCATATATTACACAAGTTTTACCTGAGAAGCATTGGGAGACTCTACATGGCAATCCAGAGCGACAAGGTTACAGCTGTCTGCTTCTCCTTTGCACTGAGAAGGGGGAAAATTGGCCCACTAAAACTCACCAAAAACATAAACATATTCACTATTTCTTTTAGCTAACTAAAGTGCCTTTCTTCACCACAAGTTACTATGCAGTTCAAAAGCCTTACATTTTTTGCTGCAGTGCTGAAAGCTTCTTTGTGGGCCATTTTAGGGTTTTCAGCCTTTAGCCTTTTAATCTCTTCTCTGCATTTAACTAATATCAACGTTAGAATTATCCAAACTTTTAAATTTATGGTTTATTTTGCAGTCTATGCACACAAAATTTGTGTTGTTAAAATATTACTTGATGAAGCGGTTATAAGCAGATGGTGTCCTCTGTCTCTTCTCTGGGGCTGAAAAGATTCCAGTCATAAAAAAAAAATGAATAAACTTATAAGGGAACACATCAAAACTTTGCTTCAAGCTCAGTAATACCATTCAAGGCTCTTTTTTTTTTACGTACGTTTATTCACAACACTGGAAATTTGAGGCATGTTCTCTTCCTCACAATCAGAATAGGTCATTCTGGATGCATTATAGCTTTTCAAAGTCTTGTTTGCACCATCTTCTGAACTACCTTCGTTTGGCTGGAGAATGTGGTTATTCCAAATGTATTCATATTTAATCACCATGAAGTTAAAAATAAGGCTTGAATATGTTCTTTGTTTCTTGAAAATATCACAAGTTTTCTTTTGTTTTAATCTTCATAAATTTTTTATTCATTTCTAACCTTTAGTTTTTGTAAAAACTAAAAGTAAAAATGGTGATGCTTCGATGGATGAAGAGCATATTTGAACTTAAAAGGTAAATAAGTGGGTCAATGGACTCACCAACCACTACTCCTACTAGAAATAAAGAATTGACAGAGAATGAAAGGTACCAAGATCACCTCAAGATGAGTAAGAGAAGCAAGAAGGTGGAAAGGCACAAAGGAAGTTTTCTTCATATTAACAGAAAGAAGGCTTGTGCAGTGGCCGCATCTGACTGTCACCACCATTGATAAACTGCTGCATGGGACGCTTACCTGCACCTCACAACATTCAATTGGAAACAGAAATACGGAAAAGAAGAATTAAAACCAACACATGAACATCAGTACGGCATGCACTAGCTCTCTGGAGAAGTGATTACCATTAATATTGTGGCACAGAATCCACATTCTACGTAACATATCTGTTCTGGAAGATCGAAAAGATGGTTCAGTGTTGACATGGCTGTCCTGCAGGTGTTTGAAGTGTGTGAGGAAGAGAGAGGGAGAGAGAGATTGAAGATGTAGCTGGTTGTACACAAGCAAGAATTTATAGCTGAAAGTGATGATTTCTCTCTCCCTTTAATGATTTTGAGGTAGGGGTACTTAATGGTGATTTTTATTGCCGGAATGCACTCCAACATTGATGCTAAGGACGAGGAGAGCTTAAGTTTTTCAACCCTTTCGTGATATTTAGAGGTTCAGGGCCAAAAATTACAGTCACTCCCCTTAGAAGAAGATGTTTATGATATACTTTTACCTTTTGCCATTTTCAATTTGAATGTGATATTTACCTCTGAAAAATGTTTACTTGAAAGGTACGTAAATGAAAAAGTGTTGAAGAAATCAAAACTCATTCAAGACGAAAGATACCTTATGGCACATCCATATCCATAGAAACAAGTAGAAAATAAAAATAAGTTGCTTTGCAGATGAAAAGACAAAATAAATTAAGATTATAGTTAAGAAACATCAATTTTAAAGAGATTTTTAAAGAATAAGTCTAATAAAGATTCATCAATTAAAAGAAACTTTTCAAAATAGAATTATATCATAAATAACTTAGTCTTATTTTCATTAAATGAGCAATATATGATGACGGAAACAAATGCATTGTTTGATGAAAAAGAAACATATATGACGTTAAGTCCATCAATAACTTCATCAAACTTTGTAAATATTCCCAAAATTACTCTTTCTTAAGATGTTTTTTTGGATGCTCAAAGTCTTCGATTTTAGTAATCCGAATTTGTCTTTTGAAAATGTCCATCTATTAATTTATATGCTCTAATAATATGATTTTTTTCTAATTTTTGTGCCCCTGATTTCTTGATATTTAACCTTGTTATTATTTGTTCTTTCATACCAAACAAGGTTAGTCGCAATTGCGACAATAAAATCGTTATCAACTCTTAAAATAGTTTGTTTGGTTAATGTGTCACAATTTATTTTTTCTATATTAAATGGCTTGTTGTAATAACTGATAAAATATATTCAATTTTGGTAATGGGTTGAGCAACTAAATCTTGCTCCTTTTATAGAAACTCTTCTCCCACATCAAAGTATATACCTTATACATTTTATATCATTGAAGCTTCTAGACACTATAAAAAAAAAACTATTTAGAGACTAATTTTTAGTTATTAAATAAAATAGTAGCTAATTGTAACTAAAATAGTTATCAAATTAGATTTTGGTTGTTAAATAACTACAAAATAAAAGTAATGATTGAATTTAGACACCAATTATGTCAAAATAATAGATATCTAACATTAGCTACCAAGGTTTTAATAAGTTATACCATTAGATTCTAAATTGATTACCAAAATTTAGAATCTAATGATATAAGCCATTAAAACATTCGTAACTAATGTTAGATATAAATTATTTTGAGATAATTGGTTACTAAATTCAATTATTATTTTTATTTTATAGTTATTAAGCAACCAAGATCTAATTTAGTGACTGTTTTGATCATAATTAGTTACCATTTTATTGGATAGCCAAAAATTGGTTTGTAAATAGTTTTTTTCTTGTAGTGAAAGTAGCCTTGTCAATTTTCAATCTTCTTCTTCATGAAATTTAGACCAGGACCAATTTTGCATTTGATATATCTTAAAACTCTTTTTGTTACACTCATGTAAACTTATATTGAAAAATGCATGAATATTGATAACAATCTTAAAAGTACCAAATTTAGTCTTACAAATAGATAAAATAGACTTCTATAAACAAATATCCATACATTTGGTTCTATTTTCATCTAAGAAAAACCTTTTATTTACCACCCACGGACTCACAAAACATTTGCAATTCTTCATATGAAATTTCTTCAAGATTTCAATGACATACTTCATGACATACTTCTTTTGAGAGATGAAGACTTCATCATAGGATTAATTAGTATCTCCACCCCCAAGAAAATAATTTACTAAACTAAGGTTTGTCCTTTTAAATAAACCAAATTTATACACTTCATTTTTTTTTATTAGAGAATAGATCTTCTCTATCTCTCTTGCACTCAATAGACTATCTCAATTTAGGTATACACAAAACATTTGAAATATATTTTGTGCATGGAAAAATTTCAACATGCACTGCTCCTTTGTCTGAGAACCAGGTGATCTTCATTGTCTATGATGACTTTAGACATGTATATATTGTTTATCTTTACATACTTTCTCAATATCCATAAGTTACTTAAAAATTTTGCATTTAGCACTTAGTCTCAATTAACAAAAAACTTTTGTATGGTTTTTCTTTGTCCACTTCAACATTTAATTTTATTGTTGTATTCTTCAGACCTTTTTCCCGTTTTTATCTCGAACATATTTTTTTCGTTATTGAATTTTATATTTAGTCTATGTTACTGGAGTACTTTTTATATTTTGTTGAGAGATTGTTTATATCCTTAATGGTTTGCAAACCATCACCATCTTTATCACATTTATTTTTAAGAAATATTTGTTCTCTTATAAAGAGGAGTTTTTTTTTTTTTTTTTAAACCTCTCAAGATGGTATATATATTAGGACTTTTTTTCGATCATGTTTTGCTTAACTAAACACTCTGACAGGTGTAACTATCTATAAAAGTTTGTTAATAAACCTTTTTATAGATTTATTCTCGTGTATTATGACAACTTCAGACTTTGTGAGATTCAGAATTTGCATTCTCTTTATTTTATCACTTTCTTGAACTTTTCATTTAATTGATTTAAAGCTTTATTTTATCATCATGTAAATTTATTTGTATCTTTTCTGTCTTTATCATTTTATTATTGTGACTTTTGAGTTGTGTTAATTATAACTTTTTTGATAATGAAGTTTGAATACTACAATATTTTACTATATTTTACAAATTTGAGCTGTTAAGTAAGTCATAATCTTTGTAACGCAAAGTTCTCACTAGGAAAAAATGGGTGAAGATAATGAAATGTTGAAGATCAATTTTTGTTTTGAAAGTTTCTCATTTTGAGATATTTTTTATGCGGTTTTCTTTTCAGACTTTCTGTCCCCTCTTTCTTGTTTTTCTCTCACAGTCGCTAAGAGAATATTTAAGTATTTGAAACCAAAGTTAGAGTGTTCATAACAAAGGAGATTAAATAATAGCAAATGCAGAATAAATTTTGTTGGGACATAAGATAAGATAAAAATGGAGAAGAAATAATGTAAGACGGTAATCTTCATCGCAGTGAAGAATATTGTCAAATTCTTGCGTATACAAGTAATGACTATGGTTGATTTTCGCGTCTTTTTCTCCTTAAAATGTGATAGTTGGATGTGAGTCAAATGCACGGATTATTACCACTGGTAAATTACTCGTTATTGCAGTGGCCCAAAGTTCTATGGTACTTTGCTGAGTGACTTAAAAGAACTTGTTTGTTTCATGTGTTGTTTTCTCTTTTATTGATACTCGTACCTCTCAAGCCCTCTCCTTATCCTAGATCAAATTGAAAGTGTAGAAAGTTCTTCCCCAAGGAGGAAAAAGGAAGGTTTCTGAAGGGTACATGTCAAACAGTAGAAGGTAAATAGACATCTTAGGATTTGTCTTTCGTGAAAGACAGAAAAGATAATTGACCATTGAAAAAGGAATCTCCTCACTTTCGGTCTCAAGACATCCATCTCTTGCTTAGTTTTTGTTTCACAATTGTGAAGCTTTTTTCTTAGTCTCACTATAAATTTCGAACACTCCTTTTTAAGTGATGTATTTCGTATTTGATATTTGACACATTGTTATATACTTGTATCCCATATTTTAAAGATTGTGTGGTATTTGTGTCAGTATTTGTATATTAGTGTCGTGAAAGGATCATATCGATGTGTAGGTGGGAAAGCTTGTTATAAGGGATTTGGTGAAGATCTTAGAGAAAATATGTTTGACATGCATAGCATTCGTTTCATGAACTTATATGTACATTATAGGGAAAATTTAATATGAAAGTTGGCCTTGTTTTGTTTACTGCAGACAAGCCTCATGGATATAATCCTGTTGAAGGACGAGTATTCCCATGATCAAGAATGCATGGGACCATGTTGTTATCACAAAGGACCAAATTATGGAAAAGGAATCTTTATAAGTTTTGTTAATGGCCACTTCCTACAAGTAAAATGAATGAAAGGTGCATGGTTGGTGGGAATCAAGAGCCGCTATTTACTTTTCTTGTTGATTTGTTTTATGAGTGTATCTGACTAAAACACATGCATATATCTTTGTTATTTCTTAAGTACTGTGTATACCTTCAAAATTTTCTTCATTTCACTTTTTTTTTTCTTTTTCCATTTTGACGATTTTGGCTTTACACTGAAGGATGGTCCCTCTATTTACCTATTCATTAATTACATGTGCTCGTATCGATCTCAATCTTGCAAAAGCTGTTTGGTCCAAAGAAAAAGAAAGAAAAGAACAACATTGTGAGAGCCAAAAGACAAGTCTCCTTTTCTACTTTCATCTTCATTCAGAACTCATCCTGTGTGAAACCACCTCTTTTATATGGAAATGAAAAGAATCCAGCTTGAAATGAAAAACTACATTATTTATGGACGTAGTCTGATAGATTGATTTTAAACAATTAACAGTAAACTATTATAATATATATTATTACACATTCTTAACATAATAAATATATTTTTTAATGCAGTTTTTTTTGTGTTTTTAGGGTTTTTTAAGTGTTCTAAAAAGCAATTTTCTATTTTTAAAATTTGTTCCCTTCAACACTTTTGAAAGAATTTCAATAAAAAAATATTTTTTTATAAGCTATTTAATTTTAGAGGTTATAATAAATCGCTATAAATATTATAGTTTCTGATTTTTTTTAATTGTCGCAATTTTTTATATTTTTTTAATAATTTTAAATTTAGTTGTGTTAGTTTAAGTGTTTTCTTAGCTCTGACTTCTAATTAAAAAGGTGATTTAGCTTATGTTTATGGCTTCTACATCTTGATGAACCGTGTGAATGAGATTCGTGTAAGTTATTTTAAAAAAAAAAATCCTATGCGCTCTTTCTTCCTAACCTTATTGTAAGGGTTTTTCTGCACAAAAAATCGTTTTCTATTTCTCCATGACAGATTTCATTCTTGATTTCTCAATTCCTTTGTTCATTTGTTCACGCTAAAGGTTCTAACTTATTTTCTTGATTTTCCTCCTTTTGCCACTAAAACCTTAATCACTATATAATTGTTAAGTTTGAATATATAGTGAAATTTTTTTTATTCTCTATCTTAAGTTGAGGGAAGTTGACAGAGGACCTTGCTTCTCGACCAACATTTTAAATTCGCTTAACATAGGTAATTAAACACACATTTATAAAATTATAAAACAGTGAATGGTAATATAAGTTTATTGAAGTTTTGTAGGTCGTATTTTTACAAGTTTTGACAAAGGCTAGATGTTTTGCCATTATTTTGAATGATTATGTTAGAATTCTATATGCATAAATGGAAAACGAGAAATAGAACTGAACTACCAAATCTAACCACTCTCGTTTTTTCCTATCCTGTGTTATTTTCTCTCTTTAAATTTATCTCAAAGGTCTATTTATAATAATTACATGTGAATACTTAGAGGGTAAAAGAAGTCCAAACGTGGATTTACTCATTGTCTCGTGTAAAAACATAAAAGTATTTTTCTAATATTGACCTTTCCCAAAACTACCCGGATGACATTTGTCTTAGACACTTTAATTAAAAAAATAAAGAGGACAAAAAGATATAAAGTAGATCAAGAACTTTTGAGAATATTAGGTCCATCTAAGTCTCTTGAACCTGTAATCAAGTTGTTCGGACATAAATACAAATTTGATGAGATCATTTTGGATATAATGGAGTATCAAGGAGAATTCTTCTACTTGTATAAATGTTTGAAATAATTTAGACCTTATATTTGGACCAAAAAGAATAAGGTTTGAGTCATGTATTAGGCCTTTAGGATAAATAATCCAACCCTAGGAGAGAGACACTTGTCACCAATCTATGGTTAGAGAAACTTGGGTGCCTAGGGTTTTACTTAGGGTTAGTGCCTAGCTTCTCCTTCCTCCACGTGGCAGCTCCTTGTTGGAGAGGATTGCTCCTTGGGTGATAAGGTAGGGTTTGGAAGCCTCTCATGATATGCTAAGGTTAAGGTTATGAAACTTCCGTAAAACATTAGGGTTGGGGTAGGGTTTGATGCTTCTATCACAAGCTTCTTGCCCGCCTTTTGTTGTTCTATAAATAGGCTGGTATGTTATGTACTTTTCAACTTTAAATTGAATAAAATGAGATGCCAATTTTTAGCTTCATTTGTTCTTAAGCTCCCTTTAGGTTATCTCTTTTTGGAGTCTAGCTTAGGCTTCCATTGAGAGTTGGTCTAACCTTCCATTGATATCACTATTTAATTGATTTAAATTCTAGAAGTTTGTTTTCTTGAATCAAGCGTTGTTTCTTGTTCTGTATATTGATCTGGACAGTCTTGCTGTGTGATTGATATTCAGTCTATTGTCAATACTGTGTATCTAATATTTTCTGGACAATTCTGAACTCAATTTTTATTCAACTAATTGCTTCCGCTTGTGTATCTGGTGTTTTTACTGTTTATTGTTTTTGGGTGTGATTTGATTAATCTCTGAACTGTTTGACAGTATCCACAATATTCAGTTGATTGCATCTGTGATACTAGTTAATTGTTGTTTGTTGTTTTCAGTTCTGTGTATTATTTCAATTAATTGATTCTAATCTCGAATCTATTGAACTTTTGTTGTGCACTTCTTAATATCAATTGTTGTTTAGGATGCAGCAAGGGGAAATCATTGCAGTTGTTCAAAAACGGTTTACTCATATTGTTAATCATTTGATTGGACTGCGAAAACAGTTTGACAAGGAAGAGTTGAATATCAAGATCCTCAAGTGTCTAGATAGGAGTTGGCAGCCCAAGGTGACTGCAATATCTGAGACTAGAGACTTGACCACCCTCATCACAGCAGCATTGTTTAGCAAATTGAGGGAAAATAAGCTTGAGATGACGAGGCTAAAAGAGATGGAGACTGTTGAAAAGAAGTCTAGAAGTCTTGCACTCAAGACAAAGGCTGTAGAAGTTGAATAAAGTGAGGAATGTTCAGATGAGTACAATGAAGTCGAAAATCACAATTCATTGACGAAGAGATTTCAAAAGTTTATCAAGATGAAGGGCAAAATGAAGAATCAACAAAGCAAGAGGGACAACAAGAAACCTGATTCTAATTCCACTAAATTTACCTGTTTTGATTGTGGTAAACAGAGGCACATGAAAGTGGATTGTCCAAGCTTAGTGAATAAAAAAAAAGGGCACATGAGAAGAACAACAACAAATCTGGAAAGGCAGAAAAGCATACATAGCTTGGAAAGACAATGTTACTTCTTCCAATAGCTCTTCACATGAGGATGTTGAAGCTAACTTGTGTCTTATGGCTGGAGAAAATTCTGAGGTTAGTAGTGAAAATTCCAATACTTCTTTCAATAGTACAAACTACAATTCACTTCTTCAGGCTTTCTTTGAAACTCATGAAGAAGCAAACAAATTGGCCTTGTCTAACAATAAATTGAAAGGGCTGAATAATCGGTTGGAAGGCAAAATCAAAGAACTGGAAGATGAGCTTTTGAAATTGAAAATTGATTTTGATCATCTTGAAATAATTTACAAAGCTTCCAACAACTTTGATTCTAGCAAGCCAATTAATTGTGAAAATTTTGATGTTCTTCAAAAGAAAGCAAACTATTTTATTACAACAACTTCTAAACTTTCCATGGGAACTGTGAATCTCAATGTCATTTTGGGTTCTCAAAATTGTGTTTTTGAAAAGGTTGGTATTGGATATCCAAGTGGTTTCCAAGGAAAGCAAAAGAAATTTAGCAGTTTCTTTAAAACCAATGAGCAGCAGTTTTCACCTTTCATGACTTGCTTTTATTGTATGAGAAAAGGCCATTGAGGTTAGGAAATTTGATGTGCCTAAGGGGTTAGTTTGGTGGGTGCCTAAAAGCATCACTAACACTTGTGGACCCAAATTTAACAGGGTACCAATGCCTCAAACTTAATATGTTTTGCAAGTCTCTTTAACATCCAAGAAGCAACTCTGGTACATGAACAGTGGATCATTACAAGAAAAAGGTTGTTTAGAGACTAACTTTTAGCTACCAAATGAAATGGTTACTAATTGTTACCAAAATAGTTACCAAATTAGATTTTGGTTGCTAAATAACTAATAGAAGTAATGATTGAATTTAGTTACCAATTAAGTCAAATAATTTGTATCTAACATTAGCTACCAAGGTTTTAGTGATCTACACCATTAGATTCTAAATTAGTCTCTAACTTAATTAGATACCAATTTAGAATCTAATGGCATAGGTCACTAAAACTTTGGTATCTAATGTTAGATACCAATTATTTGACTTAATTGGTCACCAAATCCAATCATTACTTTTATTTTATAGTTATTTAGCAATCAAAATTTAATTTGGTGACTATTTTGGTCATAATTAGCAACTATTTCATTTGGTAGCTAAATATTGGTCTCTAAATAGTTTTTTTCTTGTAGTGGATGCTCCAAACACATGACTAAAGACGTTTCTCAATTAATTAATCTAAAGTAAAAACCTACTGGCTTTGTCACCTATGGAGACAACAACCGAGGAAGAATACTTAGTGTTAGTGACATTGGAGGAGATGATGATGTGATCATCAAAGATTTACTTCTAGTGGATGGCTTGAAACACAATTTACAAAGTATAAGTCAACTATGTGACAAAGGGTACAAAATCACATTTGAGCCAGACCTTTGCCTCATAGCAGATTTAAAAACCAATGAGACAGTTCTTATAGGTAAATGGGTAAACAATGTATACATGCTCAATGTCTCATGCATTACATCTAGTATGAACTGTTTACTTACTAGGAGTGATGAGTCTTGGTTGTGGCATAGGTGTTTAACTCATATTCATAGGCATCATCTCAATAGGCTTGCATCAAAAGAACTAGTGATTGGCTTGCCTAAGCTCAAGTTTGAAAGGGACAGGTTGTGTGAAGCATGCCAAAAGGGTAAACAAACTAAAGGTTCTTTCAAACAATTAAATGTGGTTTCATCATCTAGACCTCTTGAGTTACTTCACATGGATTTGTTTGGTCCCTCTAGAACCATGAGCCTAGGAGGTAATTACTATGGCCTTGTAGTAGTAAATGATTATTCTCATTTTACTTGGACTCTATTCATTGTCACCAAGAATGAAGCCTATCATGTTTTTAAGAGATTCGCCAAAGTTATCCGAAATGAAAAGAATTGTGGTATTTCTACCATTAAGTCAGATCATGGGGGAGAATTTCAGAATGAGAGATTTGACAAATTCTATAGCAAATTTGGAATTAAACACAACTTTTCAGCACCAATGACTCCACAACAGAATGAAATAGTAGAGAGAAAGAATCGGTCTTTAGAGGAACTAGCAAGTACACTCTTGAATGAAACATATAAGCCAAAATACTTTTGGGCTGATGCAGTAAGTACAACTTGCTATGTTCTCAATAGAGTGCTTATTAGACCAATCTTGAAGAAAATCCCTGTGATTTGTTTAAAGATAGAAAACCCAATATCTCTCATTTGAAAGTTTTTAGATGTAAATATTTCATTTTGAACAACGGAAAGGATAACTTGGGCAAATTTGACTCAAAAGCGAATGAAGGTATTTTCCTTGGCTATTCTTTGCATGGTCATGCATATAGAGCATATAATAGGAGAATCATGCTAGTTGAGGAATCCATGCATATTGGATTTAATGAAACTAAATGGAACATGCAAGAAAGTCCTAAGACAGATGCAGATGATAAGGTTTCTACTGAACAACAAGTTGATACTGGACTGAAGAATAAATCAGAGGAAGTTAGTAAACTACCAAAAATTCAATCAATTGAACCGGGAATTCAATTGATTGAATATGGAGTTGGTGCAGACACAATCAACTCTGGACTGCCAAGAGAGTGGAGAGTGCCCAGAAATCTCTCATTGGACAATGTCATTGGTCAAGTTCAGAAAGGGGTATCAACTAGAAGATCCTTGAATCATTTTTGTGAGAACATGGCATTTGTATCACAAGTGGAACCCAAAAGCTTAGTCGATGCACTAGAGGACAGTAATTGGATAAATGAAATGCATGAAGAACTAAATCAGTTTGCAAGGAATAAAGTTTGGACACTTGTTCCCAGAACAAAGTAGAAGAATGTGATTGGAATCAAATGGGTATTCAAGAAAAAATTGGATGAACAAGGAGTCATTGTGAGGAATAAAGCCAGATTGGTTGCAAAGGGTTACAACCAAGAAGAAGGAATAGACTTTGGAGAAACTTATGCACCTGTGGCCACATTGGAGGTGGTGAGACTATTATTGGCATATGCTTGCATAAATGGATTTAAGTTACACCAAATGGATGTCAATATTGCCTTTCTTAATGGATACATTGATGAAGAAGTCTATGTGATTCAACCCCCTGGATTTGAAGATCACAAGTATCCATATCATGTCTTCAAACTCAAGAAAAAACTATATGGGTTGAAGCAAACACCTCGGCAGTGGTATGAGAGGTTGAGTAATTTCCTTCTTTCACAAGGTTATGAGAAAGGAAAAACAAATAAGACTTTATTCATTAAGAAAGCATACAATGAAATTATACTTGTTCAAGTTTATATTGATGACATTATATTTGGTTCAACTAATGAAACTTTGTGTGAGCAGTTTGTTAAAGTTATGCAGGGTGAATTTGAGATGTCCATGATGGGAGAACTCAATTATTTTCTTGGTTTGCAAATTAAGCAATTACAGCATGGTACATTCCTTAGTCAATCCAAATATTGCAAAGAGCTATTGAAGAAATTTGATATGGAGAATTGCAAGGACGCTGCTACACCTATTGCCACTGGATGCTACTTGGATACTGATGAAAAAGGGGCTAATGTTGATCAAACTAAATACAGAGGGCTCATAAGATCACTTCTCTATCTTATTGCAAGTAGATGAATATCATGTTCAGTGTGTGTCTTTGCGCAAGATATCAAGCAAATCCTAAGGAGTCACATTACATGGCAGCTAAGAGGATATTGAAGTATCTCAAAGGGACTATAGATGTTGATCTATGGTATCCCAGTGAAGTATCCTTGAACTTAATTGGCTACTCTGACTCAGATTTTGCATGATGTAAAATTGATAGGAAGAGTACAAGTGAAACATGCTACCTTCTTGGATCCAGTTTAATATCTTGGCATAGTAAGAAGCAAGCGGGTGTAGCTTTATCAACAATTGAAGCAAAATACATAATTGTTGGAAGTTGTTGTGCACAAAGCTTATGGATCAAACAACAGCTAATTGATTTTGGTCTAATTCTTTCCCAATTTCATTTACTTTGTGACAATACCAATGTAATAAATTTATTAAAAAAACCCTATACAACATTCCAAAACTAAACACATTGAAATACGCCACCACTTCATAAGGGATCATGTGAATAATTGGTGATTGCGTAGTTCAATTTGTTAATTCTGAAAATCAATTAGCTGATTTATTTACAAAACTCCTTCATAAAGAAAGGTTTAATTTTCTCATAAATGAGTTGGGGATTATTGATTTGAACAATATAAAATAAATCAACATATAAAATTGTTGGTTATTATTTTTAATTTTGTGCAAAACAGGTATTAATAATTCAACAAAACCAATTGACTGAATTTTGATTGAATTTACTATAGTTGATATATATATATATATATATATATATATATATATATATATATGTGTGTGTGTGTGTGTGTGTGTGTGTGTGTGATCTTGTTTAAATTCTGCTCAATTTGTTGGAACGAGTGGTACTGGACAAGAAGCCTGAAGGAATTCTAACCAATAAATTGTTCTGTGTAAGGCTGCTATGTTGGGAAGGTAAAGAATCTCCAGCAGATTCGCTGGTCAAAGAGAAGTCTTAACTAAGCTGAGTTGTCCAATACACAAAGAGAGCATGTGAAGAGTGACAAACTACTCAGTGCCACATGTCATCAGTTTATTAATAGTCAATAAGTCAAAAGCTGAACATATAATTGACAATAAAGTTTAAATAAGCTAAATAAATATAAGATTATACTTTAAATTGTGAAAATATGTCAAAATTAAATTTTTTTATCAATAAGAAACATAAAAAGAAAATTATTGTCTAAACTATTAAAAACTATAGTAATTAGTTATCATCTTGTCTTAACTTTAAAATCATTATTATTATTGTTTTATTCCAATAACATTGAAAGTCTTAACTTCAAAAATATTATTATTATTATTGTTTTATTTCAATAACATTGAAATATAATTTTTTTTTGTTACGGGTTGACTTGTCCACCTTACCATTGACATGCACGGATTACAAGTTATGTAGGATAGAACTATATAGATGTGCAGGTTAAAATATTCAATCCACCTCGCACTTTCTATCAGCTAGCAGGTTAATCCACATGATCATCCACATGATGTAACTCGGATTGTTATCCCTAACTTTAATTAATATGTTATTTGAATATAAATATTTATTTCCAAGATATAAAATTTGAAATTTTTTTGAGATATTAATTTTTTTTTATAATCGGTAGAATAATATTTAAAGGACCACTTGTCAAAGTTTCAGCAAGTAATGTAGCGAATTGATTTACCTTTACTATTGTGTGTTTTTTTATGTCTTTTGGAGTTGTGGAAGGTTTTAACGTCTTATCTGAATCGATAATTGAAGAATCACCCAAAAATGCACATGTATGTAAAAAGAAAACGGTGATAAATGTAATTGGGCTTCTTTTCTTATTGAATAATCATCTAAAATAAACATACAGAATGTTTAATATATAGATGTAAGAGTGGGTCTGTCAACACCCGATTTTATTCGAGTGAAAATAAATAAATAAATAAAAAGATATATAATTCATAATCATAAAAAAATATTTAAAAAAGAATTAAAGTTTAAAATTAAAATAAAAAATAAAAACAGGAATAAAAAAAACAAAATGATAAAAGTTAAAAAATAGTAAAAAAATGAAATAAAAGTTGAAAAGGAAAATAATAAAATAAATTGAAAATAAATGAAAAAATAATAAAGAAAATAAAACAGAATTAGAAAAAAAAATTAAAAAAGAGAAAATAAATAATAAAAAATAAAAAAATAAAAATAATAAATAAAATATGAACAATTTCATTGATCTTATTTTTAGGGCTCAAGGCTCAGAGCTTGCGATTTTAGATTTGTTTTTCTTTTTCTCATTTAAAAGAAAAAAGAAAGATTTGGTGAGTGAACCCTTTTCTGAATATTGTATTTGTTCTTCTTCCTTCTTCTCTGTTTTTCTTACACAAGTCATTTATAGGTGAACGAACCTTCAGCATGTAAAAAAAGATTATGGATGTTGTTGTCATGGGATCGTTCTTGCTGTTTTTGATGTACTGTTGGATATTTTGAATGTTATTTTACAACTTTTGCTTAATGAAATACAAACGATACTCCTGCAATTGTTTGTTAAATTGTCCAATTGCTTCACTCTCCTAATTTTCACCAATGTTCATGGGCCATCTCTTTGAACCCAATTTCTCACGTTTCAAAATTGGGCCAACACAGTTGCATTTGTCAACACCCAGATTTTTCTTATCCCTCCACTGTTTACACTGTTTCACATGTTTGGCACTATTTTACTATAAATCCCTAATACAGAAATAACTGCTTGCACCGTTACACATTTATGGCACCGTTTCATTATGAAATCCATTACAGAACGTCTGACATCTTCTCCCAAGAAGCATAAATCGTTACCAATCCGTCCATTCAAAAATACTTTATCTCTGCACTAAAATTCAGGTAAATTTTTAGTTTATTTTGAACATATCTCTTTCTTTTTCTTAATTTTTCTTAAATTTTTTATTCTCTATTCGCATTATGTTTCTCTTTGATTCTCTGTTCGCATTGAGTTTTATGGTTCATTGATTAGGAATTGAAGAAGCATCATGTAGCATTGTCGGTTGAAGTGACTGATGTCTTGAAGTTCGTGCAATCTCTCGGTATGCTTCTAGTAGAAAACTGAAAAAATACATGAAATGATAAATATTCTTTCTATATATATATGGTTATTTTAATCATAATTTTAATAGGTTTTGAAATTTTCTTCTAGTATTAGGTACTGAATATGAAGTCTTGAAAATAAAGTACCTCGATGAGTTCAATGAGCAGAAGCGGATTCACAATGGACTAATTGAACTCAAGGGGAATATCAAAGTTTGTTGTAGATGCAAACAACTAAATGAGAGTGAAATTGCTAATGGTTTTGGATTGTCAATTTTGAGCCGTTTTCAGATAATGAGCTTCAAGTCATTTGTGCATAATCTTCTAAAAAGCAATTTAAATTTGATCATGTATTTAGGCTAGAAGATAAACAAGGTAACGAGAATTTACATATCTTTTGTTGGTTTTACAATGAAGAAAGTTACTTTTATAGAAAATTATTGAGACTGAGTGCATTTTTGTTATGCAGAAGTTGTGTTTCAACAAACCAAGCTCATTGTTACATCATTATTGGATGGATACAATGTCTGCATTTTTGCCTATGGGCGAACTGGAATTGGGACAACCTTCACTATGGAAGGAACACTGGAAGAAAGAGGAGTGAATTACCGCACCTTGGATGAACTCTTCAGGATAATTCAAGAGAGACATGACATAGTAAAATATGAATTACCTTAAACCCTAAACCCATCAGCATGCTTGAGGTTTATAATGAAAAGATAAGAGATTTGTTGGTGAAAAAATCAACTCAACCAACAAATAAGTGAGTGCTTAGATCTCCCGAGTAATTAACATTGTTGTTTGTAGCTCTTTTGTTCTAGAATATTGCTGCCAATTTCTATATGATGTTCTGATAAAGAGTCGATAGAAACATGAAACTACAATTTCATGGTTCTAAACAAGGCATTCTTTTGAGATGCATAATTTTATAACCATCTCTAGATGTCAACTAATCGGCAACTAGCTAATAAACTAATTAATGTAGTTTCCAGTTTTCCTTCAGTCTCTACCCAACTGAATGTATGTTTTATATCACTAATGAAGAAAACAAATTTCTAAACTTTAGATTGGAGAGAAAGCAAGATGTCGAAGGAACCCAACATGTCCCTGGACTTATTGAGGCTCATATTTACCGAACAGAAGATGTTGGAAAATGCTTAAGACTGGAAATCAAGTCAAATTAGTTGGATCCACTAGTGTTAATGAGCTTAGCAGCCGTTCTCACTAGTACAGTTAGATTCTTACATATTGATCCATTGTTGTTGTATTTCATATTTACTTTTAAAAATATGTACAGTTAGATTCTTACAAATTGACTCATTGTGGTTGTACTTCATATTTACTTCTAAACTTATATGTATCTTTTACCTTTGAAGATCTTAATTCTTAAATAATTTAATCATAATAAATTAAATAGTTGTTATTTTTAATTTATATATTTTTAATTTATTTTATTTTTTCTTTTATTTTTTTAATTTGTTTTTTTATTTTTCTTTTCTTTATTTTTTATTATTATTCCTGTATTTTTTTTATATTTTCCTATTTTTTATTCTTTATTGTGAAAATGAAATGGGAATGAAAATGTGACCATGAATATATTTTATTTTTTTCATTGTTTACCCAGACGAATATGAATGTTGACAAAGAGTACAACAGAAAGATTATCAACACACCCAAGTATCTAAGGGTGGAATGACTCAAAACAAAGTAGCTGATTGAGGTCAGGAAAATGGTGAAGCTGCAGGAGCTGGAGAAGTTTCTTGAGCTAATTGGAAACATTTATCTAGAGTTGGTAAAAGTTTTCTTTACCAATTTGAAGGTAAAGGAAGACAGATTAGAGACAAGAGTCAAAGGAGTTACCGTGAAGATTATATATAAAATAAGTTCAGGCTGAGTTTAAGAGGAGGATGAATTGAACTTTCAAAAGCTTTTTGCAAACTGTGATCAATTTTACAGAAAGGGATGAAGATTCTTTATTAAAATTATTAAAAGATGATTTCTGTAAAATGTACAATTAATGTTTAATATTTTTCAGAATACAATCAATCAACTATACCAATTGTATTAAATCGGATCAAGTGCGAAAGCAATAAACTGAAGTCAGAAAAGTATTTCAGAAAGACCAGAACTCAATAGAGTAAACAATTTCAGAAAAACAATAACCAGTTGATTTAAATCAAGACTTCAAGAAGATCTATTTCAAAAAAACAAATGCAATCAAGAAGCTCTCACTATTAATTTTTTCTGTTCTTGTTTTATATATAATCTGATATCAAAATCATGTTGAAATGTTAACTCTAAATTAATAATGAAAATGATGTTGGTATTGTTGCTTCTGGTGAAGAAGCATCGAATGTTCTTTCATTCACTGGAAACTTGTGAGATTCACCAGAAAATGAAAAAAACCTTTTGCAGAGAATTGTCTACATTACCATTTTATACCTCCTAGAAATTAAGTAGCCACCTTTTTGTGAGAAGCATGTAGTAATCATAGAACCCGCAATCAAATAAGATAAAACCATTTTAGAGGGGCACTAAGTGAGACATTTTGCATGTCGAAACTCTGCTGAAATTATTTCATGAGTTATTGGAAAAGTGAAAATAAGGATTGAGATTCGAATTTGGAAAATAAAGAGAAGGTCAATTTATTGAAAAATGAGAAATGAAAAAATATCTAACTAATATTTTCGTTTTCATGCATGACATACATACTATTTTTTGCATAGTTGTTTTATTTAGGAAAATAAAGAACTTGTATGAAAATCATGCAAATTGAATTTGAAATTTGAAACTAAGAGAAAATCTATTTTTGAGGCTTGATTAAAAAATATTGATAAACAGAGAAAATTTTGAAAATTTTTCAATTAGATTTCAAAATCATGTTTGATTGCATGATTATTTGCACAAAGTGTCATTTTTTTTATTTTAAAATAATTTGCATTTGGTTTTCCTCTTGCATTCTAATTTATTAATTCATAGAAAAATAAAACATAAATATGGCTAACTTTCCATGACGTTCTTATAGAACTCGAGCTACTTCTAAGAAAATGGAGGACTGTGGAGAGGCGCTAAAGAGCATGAAGAATAATATTAATCAACTAAAGGATCAAGTCAGTCAGATCCTAAAAGCATTAACCTCGTTGCAAAACACTATGATTGCCCAGAATAAAGCAGCACATTCTACTTACCCTCTTGCTGGGCAAAGGAATAAACCCAATCAAGAATTTTCTCCTTATGGTTTGCCTATCAATTATGAGCAAAACAAGTTAAGTTTCAAGAGTTGGTCCCCTATTAAACTTGGGTCTAGTTTTGTTAATGGTATCCTTGGAAACCCACTTCACAAGACCTTTAGGCAAATAATACAATCTAGGTCTATAATGTCTAACCATATGCTCTCTTTCCAAATAATAGAAACAAGTAACAAATGGTAATATGATGTACTACCACGATTAAAAGAGTTTTTAAACTTATTCACCTTCTTTGGAAAATCATTTTGGAAATCAATGTCTGCTTTATTAAAAACACAATTTTGAGATCCATCCATCACATTTAAATTTGCAGTTCCCATGCGTCGCAACAGGGATCGCGACGGGGACGGTGATCCGAAGAGAAGATAAAAAGAAGTTTGAAAAATTAGAAAAAGGAGTCGCCACCATAGTTTATTATGGAAAACTATGAAAAACCCGAAAAGAGGATAAGCCAAGTCTGTGAAAACCGGATTTAGGTTCGGGGGTCGATTACGTGTGGGAAAGATATTAGTACCGCACAACGTCCGTCCTAAGATGGTACCTTTAATTAAATAAGTGAAATGAGTGTGATTTCGAAAATGTTTATTTTTTCCATAAGAAGAAACAAAATTGCAAATACAAACAAAGAAAATATTTTATTTTTTTTTATTTTTAGGAGGAAGTTGAGATTCAGTGTGAAGTTACATTGAATTTTCCTTCTATTTTATTTTTATTTTTATTTTTATTTTTTTTATGTTTTTATTTTGTTTTTATTATTTTTCTATTTTTTTCTTTTTATTTTTATTCTTTTTTTTGCCATGAATTTTTACAATGCAATTTTTAAAAAAATATTTTCAAAATTCCTTCAAAGGAAAAAAAATGTTTTTGGAATGAAATATGGATGCATGTCAAGATGTATGATGTAATGCTAAATGTATGATGCATGTTCAAAGTTTGATGCATGTTTAAATGTATGATGCATGTTTTAACGTTTGATGCATATCTAAATTTAT
>Ga0209700_100260_pt1 | contig 92278 bp, 33 predicted proteins | sample SiratroredBW_FD_187528 | JGI IMG/M metagenome (GOLD analysis project Ga0209700, IMG submission 187528) | Root nodule microbial communities of legume samples collected from California, USA - Siratro red BW (SPAdes) (version 2) | ecosystem: Host-associated > Plants > Roots > Nodule | place: USA...
TATATATATATATATCAAAATGCATGTGCAACTATCAAATTTAGATCTTTGTTAAATTTGTGGTGTTGTTTACTTCTATAATATATTAATTTTGATTTTTAAAATATATTAAAATTTTTTATAATACCAAAAATGAATATATTTTAAAAACATAGTAAGTGCTGGAAAATACAAGAGAAAAATATTGAGGAGACAAACAAGTATGAGACTAGAGTGAACTTATACAAGAGAATGATATCACTTTTAATCTAAAACATTAAGTTTGTGAGTCTTTTTTTCTTATATGTTTGGTCAACTTTATCAATTATACTTAATGTAAGACTTAGACTCACACTTAAATTTCTAAAAAAAAAACAGTACAAAAAATTCTAAAAAAATCTGAACTAGTGATTATCTTTAACTCTATGACTAAACTAAAAATTTGTATAAAGTTTTCTTATTACAAGTGCAATTTGACCATTACTTTTTTTTTCTTTCCTGTGATTCTATAAAAGTTCAATATCTTCCTTAAATAACTCTCGTTTCTTCTTTCTATCCCGTTTATGTTATGGTAGTCATTCACTTAAATTATATTTATTCATATCCAACGAAAGCTGCCACACCACTTTATACACTCCAACACTTGTTTTTTCATTGATTTTTTTAAGTTTGATCCAACACAAAAAGAAAAAAAGGTGTTGACGTGTAGTAGTAATGATAAATATTTAAAGATAAATGAAGATAAATATTACAAAATATTTGTAATAAAATAAATGCAGAAAAAAATGAGTTATCTTTGAGGAAAAAAATTGAAGTCCTTCTAGGTTTAGCAAAAATACAAAAAATAGTAATATAGAGATAAACACATGTTGCAATTTTGCACTTTAGAGAAAATATCATTTTTAGAACATATTTTGTAGTTAATGAAAATAAACATGTTAACAAAAAAACATCACTCAATTGAAATGAAAATTACAGTTAAGAAAACAAACCAATCAATAAATACTCATTAAGTGTATGTTTTAACTATAAAATTTAAAGATGTTATTATTAAAACTTTTTAAATACCTTTACAAATTTACAACACCCTCACAAAGATGATAGGGCATTTTCATAATATACACTTGTTGTGATCATTCTTTTCTTAAGCTATCAAGTCAAGTATCAATGGAGGAAAAGTTACCTAGGAAGGTAGCTCTATGTTTCTAGAAAAAATAAAGAGAAAAAAAACTTAAAAAATAAGCAGTTTTATACGTGTTTGCTTTTGCTTCTTGAATTGCCAAATGCATATAAAAAAGTGCCAAAACTTACATAGAATCAGGGCAAAAACATATGGGAGAATTGTTTACTGTTTATTATTTTTTTAAATGGACTCACTGGTGGGGCCAACATCATATTCCAAATATAGGGTTTTTGGATTTTATAATTCACCAGTGCAGTTTGAGAGTGACAAGATTTCAAAACCTTACCTTTTTGTTTTGTTTGGAGGGAGGATATGTCACTGTTGTGTTAGGAGAGAGAAAATAACATAAAGGAAAAAAACAAATTTTAAATTTATATTATTTATTTAAATGGAAAAAAAATAAGGAAGGAAAATTAACAAATTTCGAAAATAATATTAACAACTCTCCTCCTTTTGAATTTTTTTCTTCTTGGAACATATAAGGGACATACTCTTTTATAAGGAAATGAGGATAATTTAAATAAAATAAATTGCAAGATTAAAGTATGATATAATATGATGGTTTCACTTTTGGAACTAAAAAAAAAAAAAATGATATATTTTGAACTCAAAATATATTTATAAAGGTTTAATGAGACTCCCTTTACTAGAAGAGCATTTATATGGCGTAGGATTAGGTAAGTGCAATCAAGGAACTATGAGGAAGAGGTTCGAGAATTGAAAAAACATGCAAAAGTTTAATATACTAAATTTAGAATATGTAGATGTGAGAATATTAGTTTGGAAAAATGAAAATAGTTAGTTTATAGTAATAATACTAATATAGAAACTTAGAAAGAAGACATAGTAAAAAGAACATTTTTACACTGTGCTTGCTATGTTAGTTAACATAAAACTAATGTGAAAAAAAAATATGAACTTTTGATAAAATTTGAAAATACACTTTACATTGATTTTGTAATAACTAATCTAATAGAATATATATCACATAATTTCTTATAAAAATGATATAACTAATTTGTTCTAAATTTTATCCGCAAATTGCATTGTAATACTCAAACTAATCGCTATTTAGATTATTGACCTTGATGAATTAATTCAAATTGAAATCCATTAAATTAAAAAATCTAAACTAGTTTAATCATTTGAGTTTAGATCATTACATAGAATACCATCCAATGAATTACATTAATTAAAACATACTAAAAAAAACATCTATTTATAGTTTTGTAATGCAAGTGAGGATGCCAATCCAATCATGCTATATAATAATTGGAGTCAAAGGATGTTCATCATGTTACTAGTGGGTGAAGATGCTGCAACTTCACAATGAAAATTTATAAATGTACAAAATGGTCTCTTTTTTTTTTTTTTTTTTTTTCATTTATGTCATCACTGTACTCTTGCCCCTTTTTTAGAAACTCTATTTATTGTAATAAAATTGAAAACTTTCTTTTATTATAAATTCAATACCTAATGTTGACAATGGGATAATTAGGATGATTATGGGTAGGTTACTAACTACTTGTTTTCTTACTTATATTTTTAAATTATTACTTAAAATATATTTCAAACTTTCAGCTTTTTATTGTAAATAAATGACTCGAATCCCATTAAGCTTCATACTTACTTTGATTGATTACCTACCTTTATTCAGCAATTCAAAGTACCAATGAGTACTTTTGATAAAAAAAAATATTAGTTAAATAATTATGTAGTTGAAATAACACTTAGCCCTAAAAAAGTATTGTTGAAAATGGAAAACGAATACCCTTTTTAACTTTATGAAATTACTGAATTGACATTGGTGAAGACGGGAGTAAACGAGAACTCTGTTATTATTAAAATAAAATAAAACATATACATGTAAAGAGAACCTATTGTTATTAAAATAAAATAAAATTGAAATATATAAGCATATAAATACTATTATTCATTATAAAATAGAATATATATATATACATATATATATATATAATTTATTTTAATATAATTTCAAAAGATAATATAATAATAAAAAAATATGAACTTTAAAAGGATTTTAAATAGAATTATGAGTTTTTTTTTTTTGTGAATATTGTTTGAAAATAAAATAATCAGCTAACACTTAATTATTTTAGTAGTTTGATAAAAATGTTTTCGCAACTATTTTTTTTTAATAAAGTGGAAAGATATTGATAAAAAAGATAATTTACTTATTTTATATTAATTCACTCTAATAGAGTTATATGTATTATTTTTTCTTAAAAGATTTTACTATAATTAATTTGATTACAAGTATTTTTATTGTATTTTTTTCCTGTAATGTCATTTTTGAAAATACTATCTCTTATATAGATAATGCATTTATATTTTAGAAAAATGGTTAAAGAAATAAATAATGAAAATTACTTACTTTTTCTATTTTATAAGTTGAAAACATAATTATCATCCTTCATCAAATTTAAACTCTCTTCCATAATAAAAATAAAAGTATTTACCTACACTGTTACACAACCAAATATACATTAATGGTTTGATTTATTTATTTATTTTATTAAAATGTCATCTAAATCAAATACTGTTTGATCTAGTTTAGATTGATTTTTTTTTATTATAAAACACTCAAAAAACTGTTAAATATTTATAATGAAAAATTGAAAAATAAAACAACATGATATATTTTTTTATATAATTGTTATCATATTCATAATTTCAATTTTAAATCTCATATTCATAAATAAATTATAGAATCTTTGATTTAAACTTATAATTCAAATTTGTCATCATATTTTGATACAATCAGAACATAAAAGAACCATACAGAAATATATTAGTATTTAAATATAATATTATATTTAAATATAATAAATTATTTTCATCCATTCTTGATTTCTATTTCTAAAATCCAAACTAAACCATTAAGTTAAAAAATAGATAAAAAAATCTTAAGAAAATAATTTAATTAAGTTTCAATTTTTTAAATCAATTTTCATTATTTTTTAATTAGTTGGGTTTTAAATATGTACTATGCACTATCTTATCGTTAAAGGCTTTAGTTGTTGGATAAAACATCAAACTATTGTTATAAATTTAAACCCTTTAGTGACAGTTTAAGCTCCTCTGTCAAGAAATGGTGTATAGAGTAAGCCTTGATGGTCATTTTTCATCTTCAATTTTCATATCTTTTTCACTGAACATGATAAAGCAAAATCACTAAAGTGAAATCACACTCTGAATGTAATCTTGCTACCCAAATTCAACTTACAATTCCCAAAGCAAAAGGCAAAGATATCTTAAGGGTCAATGTTGCGCAGTTGTTACGTGTGAAGGATGAAGATAAGAAAAAGAAGAACAGAAAAAGGGTCCCATTCTTCCCTCCTTTTCTTTCCCTCTCCAAATCTATATAAAGCAGCAACATTTGCATCAACTCATCCATCAAACCCACACACCTCACCTAGTAGAAGTAACAAAAGAGCCTCCTTCTCAAAAGAATACACAGGTATAAAAAGAAGCCACTTCCCACAAACAAAAACTACCAACAAAGCTTCTTCTCTCTTTTCAAGCTTTAAATGAGCAAACAAGACTGAAGGAAAGAGAGAAGCACACCATTGTTGGTTTCATATACATATATAGCAAGAGAGTTCAATGGGGAAGGGAGAGTTTCATGGAGGGGTGTTCATGCTCTTGTTTTTGTGGGTTTCTGCTGTCACAGCCTCTGTCACTTATGACCACAAAGCCATAATGATTGATGGAAAGAGGAGAATTTTGATCTCTGGCTCCATTCACTACCCAAGAAGCACACCTCAAGTACACACTCCACTCCAAATTTGCATCATGGCTGCATCAAAATTTATTTTTTCAACCATTTCTTGCATCTGATTCACTTTCTTTTTTTCCATTTTTTCATTCATCCACATGTTTGTTATTGCAGATGTGGCCAGACCTTATTCAAAAGGCCAAAGATGGAGGCCTTGATGTTATTCAGACCTATGTTTTTTGGAATGGTCATGAACCTTCTCCGGGAAAAGTAATGCAAATACATTTCCTTAGTTTATTGTTTCTTCATGGCTTTTGCCTATTCCATATTTCTCAAACCACAGTTCGAAATCTTGTTGAGAGAGATGCTCACATTTAGTATCTGACCTGATCAAAATTGCTTTTGAAAGGGGATACTTGTGATTGTTTGTTCTTACTGATCAGAAAGTTAAAAGTGGAAAATTCTAATTGATGTTTTTTGCAATGTTGAAAATTTGCAGTACTATTTCGAAGATAGGTTCGACTTGGTTAGGTTCGTGAAGCTAGTGCAGCAAGCAGGCCTCTATGTTCATCTCCGCATTGGTCCCTACATATGTGCTGAATGGAACTTTGGGTAATGATTTTCATGATGTGAATGTTTTCACACCTTCTTATGAGAAGGGAAAATTCCTTGGTTTTAAAGAAGGAAAATAATGATTCTTAGGAATCACTCAAAGGTCACATGCTCTGTTTTCTGTTCAGGGGATTTCCTGTCTGGCTCAAGTATGTTCCTGGAATTGCTTTCAGAACGGACAACGAACCGTTCAAGGTTGGTGTTTTCATTTTGGAGCCTCACTGGTTGTAATAATTTGCTTATTATTATTGGTTGATTAAAAATAGTTTAATGAATTATTGAATCTCATAACCAATTTTGGAGCCTCACTAGTTGAAATAATTTGCTTGTTATTATTGGTTGATTAAACATAGTTTAATGAATTATTGAATCATATGTCCAACCGTCCAATTTATTGTCATCTTATGTGTAGGCTGCAATGCAAAAATTCACAGCTAAGATTGTTAGCTTGATGAAAGCAGAGGGGTTGTTTCAATCCCAGGGTGGTCCTATAATTATGTCACAGGTAAATGCAATACTATTTATGTATATAATTTTTATTTTTTTTTGTATTGTTGGTTTTTTCAATTTTTTGCTAAGTTTTTGAGCCAATTAGATTAAAGATGGTGCTTAATTTGTTGTTTTATAATTGAATTGACAGATTGAAAACGAGTATGGTCCTGTGGAATGGGAAATTGGTGCTCCTGGAAAAGCTTATACGAAATGGGCTGCTCAAATGGCTGTTGGTCTAGACACTGGTGTTCCATGGGTTATGTGCAAGCAAGAAGATGCTCCTGATCCTGTTGTAAGTTACTTTTTCTTCATCCTAAGAAACGTTTTCGTGTGTGTGGAGTTGGATTTCAAGATGACTTTTTGACTATTTTCTCACGTGATTCTTATTCTATTCTGCTAAATTGGAGTGACCCATTTAAAAATGGTGGTGGGGTTTTTAATTTATAAACAGTGTTATGGCTGCTTTGGTTGGGATAAGGTTGTTGCTTTTACTATACCATGATATTTTTGCTATTCTCTCATTAGCCCATTTCACCCTTTTCTGTGTTTGTTTTACCTTTATTTGGAGGAAGGTGCTTTGGCCAGTCACACTATTTTACTAATTTCACTTTTCTCTTGCTTCTTTTGGTAGTTTTATAAGTGCAGTGGTTGATTTGCTTCTGTCTCCTTTTCTCTTTTTGAAAATGAAAATTTGAGAAAGTGCAAGATTTGGTTTCAATTGTATGTTTGATGAGGGAATGCTTGTTTTTTCACAGGCAAATTGATTCCTCTCTCTTGCATCTTTGATCTTTCTCTCTGATCTGTGTTAATTTTCTGGCTTTGACATGTATAGATTGACACCTGCAATGGGTTCTACTGTGAAAACTTCAAGCCCAACAAGAACACCAAACCCAAAATGTGGACCGAGAATTGGACTGGCTGGTAAGTCCCAACAAATTCTACCATGTAGGGTTTTTTTGGTCCTACAGTAAGTTTCATATCTCCCTTTCTGTAGGTACACTGATTTTGGGGGTGCAGTCCCTGTTAGACCAGCAGAAGACTTGGCATTCTCAGTTGCAAGATTCATACAAAATGGTGGTTCATTTGTTAACTACTATATGGTATGTTGGTTTATCCATTGTGAATATTTCATTCATAGTATGTTTACATTCAATCAATTCATGTTCTAGAAACTTTGGTTTGAGTCTAACATCATTTTCTTAATCTAGTACCATGGAGGAACTAACTTTGGTCGGACATCTGGTGGTCTCTTCATTGCCACTAGCTATGACTATGACGCACCCCTTGATGAATACGGTATGAAGTAATGATAAATTGTTTACATGCTTTGAGCGATGATGAATAATAAGACACATTTAAAGCTCTTGAAAACTTAGGGAAACTTTTGAGGGAAAAGAAAGCAAAGTGCACATATTCACTTTTGGGCACCACATCATAAAGCTGAAAAACATTTTCACATTAGCCTGAAGCTTGTTCAATTTTGACACTGTACCAGGACTTCAAAATGAACCAAAATGGGGGCATTTGAGAGATTTGCATAAAGCAATAAAACAAAGTGAGCCTGCTTTAGTGTCTACAGATCCTAAAGTGACATCGCTTGGATATAACCTTGAGGTGAAGTCCCTAAGCTGGTTTGTGGTGAAAACCAACATAAATTACCTGTGCGTTGAAAATTCATTTGATTCCTTTTGTTGATATAATCTTAGGCACATGTGTATTCGACCCCTGGTGCCTGTGCGGCATTCATTGCAAATTATGACACCAAATCCTGGGGAAAAGCTACATTTGGAGGTGGGCAATATGATCTACCACCTTGGTCTATCAGTATTCTTCCTGACTGCAAAACTGCTGTTTACAACACCGCAAAGGTAACACAAGATTGCTGACTGACTACACTTAAGTTTTACTTCTTTTATTTTGTTATTGACTAAAAGATATGGCTAATGTAGTCTTTATAAGGTTTGGGCATTTCTTACCTTACATGTTGGTTTTGTTGGGTTTTGTGGGTTTGAATTAGAAGACCTTAAATCCAAATTCTAAGATGAGATCTTAGATGTCTAGATGTATAAAGGGATGTTATTATTGGGTAAGTCCATGCTCCATATATCTAGTTCTTGCACGGGGATTTCTAATATGGTCATAGTTAGTATGATTCTTAGTCGATCTTGACTTTACAAGTGAGTTTTATGGAATTGTAAGTTTGAATTCTAAGAGTTTAATAAAAGAAAATGTGCGGTGAAATGATTTACGGACGAAACAATGTGTAAGTGTGACATTTCTTTGAAAAGCTGGAGAGTTCCTCTCATGCTGTACTTGAACAACAAACAAACATCGTGGTTATTTTGAGCAGAAATCCTTTGTATTTATTGTTTTAATGTTTTTGAAGTGAGAATATTCACGAAATATACCATGTTATTTAGGTTGGTGTCAGCAACTGGGTGAAAAAGATGACTCCTGTAAACAGTGCATTTGCATGGCAGTCATACAATGAAGAACCTGCCTCATCCAGTCAAAATGATCCCTTTGCAGCAGAGGCACTTTGGGAACAGGTCAATGTGACCCGGGATTCTTCAGATTATTTGTGGTATATGACAGAGTAAGTATCTTTCGACTTATCAAACTTCTTGAAGAAAAATTATCATAAGGATAATCTCTCTATGAATACTAAGTCTCTATCCTCTCTTCATCTAATCAATATTGATGTCCGTTTGTTCAGCGTCTACATTAATGCTAATGAAGGTTTCTTAAAGAAAGGTCAATCTCCTCTTCTCACTGTAATGTCAGCAGGCCATCTGCTACATGTTTTCATTAATGGTCAACTTTCAGGTGAATAACATTGTTATGCCTCTTTTACCTTGTGTTTTTCTATTATAAACTCCAGTTTTACAAATTAAATTTCTGTATGATTGCAGGAACTGTGTATGGGGGATTGGGGAATCCTAAATTAACATTTAGTGACAATGTGAACTTTAGAGTTGGGAATAACAAGCTTTCATTACTCAGTGTTGCCGTTGGTCTCCCGGTTAGTTCTCCATTTTCTGATATCTGAGTTTCCTATAACATTTCTTATTTGTTGGTAAGTAATATTTTTAAATCTTAACCATATTGTGTATTCATTTCATACCAGAATGTTGGCGTGCACTTTGAAACATGGAATGCGGGTGTGTTAGGCCCAGTCACTCTGAAGGGTCTAAATGAAGGAACACGAGACTTGTCCCGACAGAAATGGTCTTACAAGGTTTGTTGTCTTGTTTATATCATTGCTCATTAGCAACATTACAAGGTTTAATAATAATGCGGGTGTACATTATCTAAACACAAAAGATCAACAAATTAATAAAAATTGAGGCGAAGATTAAACAGTAAAGATATTATATAGATAGATACCACTTTTGAAATAGAAGTTCATGAGAAAATTAACATTTGTGCCGTTCTAGGACAGACAAGAATGCATTATGTCATTGAATATTGAAAAATGTGGGGAAATTAGTTCATGTAGACACTAAGACAAACTTCAACTAAGTACATTGTTGAGCAGATTAGGAGCAATATGCAAAAGATTATGCACTTCTGCTTTCAGAAAGATGCAGCAATAAAAGTTAAATTTAACATATATGCTATTGGACAGGTTGGACTGAAAGGTGAAGCCTTGAACCTTCACACTGAAAGTGGGAGTAGCTCTGTTGAATGGACACGAGGGTCATTAGTGGCCAAAAAACAACCTTTGACATGGTACAAGGTAAGAATAAAATCTCAACAAATGTTGCATTTCTGTCATTGTTATAGATGATTCACCTCATTTCATGTCTTAATGTCCTTTACATTTTTAGGCAACTTTTAGTGCACCAGCTGGCAATGATCCATTGGCTCTAGATATGGGTAGCATGGGAAAGGGAGAAGTATGGATCAACGGTCGCAGCATTGGTCGCCATTGGCCTGGATATATAGCACATGGCAGTTGTAATGCTTGCAACTATGCTGGATTTTATACTGATACAAAATGCAGGACAAATTGTGGGAAACCATCTCAGAGATGGTGAGAATTCGTAACTTATTTTGTAACAGTGAGTGATGTAAAAGCTTGAATATCACGAGAGCTTATACTTTTGCCTTTGGACAGGTATCATGTTCCTCGTTCATGGCTGAACTCAGGTGGTAACTTCTTGGTTGTGTTTGAAGAATGGGGAGGTGATCCTAATGGAATTGCTTTGGTGAAAAGAACCTAAAGTGTGATATCATGATGCTCTCCTAAAAGGGTATCCAACTATTCCTTTTCTTTTAGTATTTTCCTTGTTTAGTAGCACTTTTCCAAGATACTCCTAATAAAATCCTCTGCTAGAATTTATCTCTCTGAATACTGATTAAGATAGACATTTAATTTAACCTGGTTTTTCACAAAGTCTCATTTAACTTAGTCAACCTTAATCCTTTCATGTTTTCCAAACTATCCTAATTGTTAACACTCTTGATGTTCATGTTATCTGCACCCTTTCTTTTAAAACTAGTTTTTTCTGTCTTGACTATCATGACAACATATAGAATTAGTAGAAAGACCATTTGAATTTGAAATTCTCCATTCTTCCTTAATCATTTTCTTATTCTCCTCATTATCTTTGTTATCTTTTGTGCAGAGCAGCGTTTGAAAACAATATATATCTTATATCTAATGTCTAGGAAATGCAAAAAAGCTCTCAAGTGAGTCCTATGCGGTTAGGACCCTGTGATGCAGCAATTTACCAAATAAGTGTGGTTCAGATCTTATTAGGTTCAGTATACAAAGTATTTGAAGTTCATCATTGGTGCTCCATGTCTTCTGGTTGTTCAAGTATACTCTCAAAAGATTGCCAAGGCCTAATCATGCATTGCCTGCCCAAAAACAAAATGTATATAAGAGAAATTGGATGCGAAGACTGTGTACTATGTACATAGTCAGGCTATTGTGCTGAATATTGATCCATTGTACAAGAGGGCTTGTGTCAATGAAAATTAAGCCCTTACACATTTATTTAATTTACTATACAAAGGAGAGAATTGGACACACAAAATGTGTCAGATTACTACTACATTCTGTCAAAAAAAATTGTATCTTCCCTATTGAAAAAATATTATGTAACAGATTGAGAGAATAATAATAAAAGTTGCTTTGGAATGTCTTTTTGAAATATTTATCTACTGTGGTTGACATCTTTGCCATACAAACATCATTATATAATATCTTCAACCAAAATTTTTTAAGACATGAGTAACAGTATTATCTCTACTCAATATGAGACTTCCAACGTGATAGTTAAATTCCTTGCAAAAGGGCTTCTTCATTCTTGTAACTTCTGAAACTTAAATTCCTAGCAAAAGGGCTTCCTCATTCTTGTAACTTCGGAATCTGATGATATCAAGAATAAGGATAAAAACATGGTGAGATAAAAGCACTTTTCTGTGGTGGTTCTCTTTCACTTCTGGACGTCAACTTTACTAACTTATTAGGTAAAATGCTAATTTTGTTGGCGATAATACTAGCACGAATTTTTTCGTTGGATTAAACTCCTTAATTATAAATTGGGTTGGATATTCAAGTGTAAATTACTAAGTAAAAAAGAAAAAATTGAACAATATATAAAAAATAAGACTCACAAATTTAATGTTTTAAGATTTTAGGTTGAAGATAGTATTATTCTTTTATGTGGATTTTACTCAGTTTCCATTATTTAAAATCTTCACGTTTCCTCGAATCTTCCGAACAAATTATAATATTATAAAAATATTATATGCAACGGTCTAAATGCTTTTGAAAATTGAAGAAATAAATTATATTTGCCAGCTGAAAATGCGATCTAACTTGGTTTTTTGATTCTAAAGTCAATGATATATGGTTTATGCTGTTAACAAATAGGAAAGAGCAGAAGGAAAGGAATATACAAGTCACAGACATGGACACTGGAGACTATCACATGTACATTGACATGACAGGAAAATAGATACTGCTACACTTATAATCTCCAAAATATAGAGAAGGTGCAACACTAATAATTTCTGACTTTCCAAGGTGTAACAAAGGATGAGCAGCACATGAAATGTGAGGAGGAGGAAGGAGCACCAACAACATTTGTGCAGACGTAGCATCCACCATTGGTGTTTTTGGTTTCATCAGTGACCCAGAGAACAAAACACAGGGATTCTTCACTATGTTGTTATGCTAGATTCTTCACACAGGGATGCAATGTTCACAACCCTAATAATGTTGTTATACAACCTTCTCAGCGTTGATGCAATGTTCACAACCCTAATCATGTGTTTAGTGCAAATTCTTTTAGTTTATTTTCTCCTTAAGAAAAAAATTGGAGTGAATCAATCTTTTTCGTAAAATGTCTCTTTAAAAATATGGTTCTTACTTTAATGAAATAAGAACTTAAAATGAGTAGTTTTTAATTAAGCTAGTAGGAGAGCGTTTTTTTTTTTTTCTCTTACGTGAGTTTATTCACTTGATTCTATCTTCTAATCTCCAATTAGCCTATAATATATCATATTTTTAAATTTTATTCATTTTTCATTTTTTTTATCAGTATTCTTTTCTCAATTTGAATACTATCGATAAAGTCTTGGTTTTATGTGTTAATATAAATATATGGTATAGATTAAAAAGTCATAATTAAATTTAAGTTATGTTAAAAAATTCAAATTATTTAATCATATATTTAAGGTGTGTATATATATATTTATGGAAAAGTTTTAGAGTTTTATATTAGAAAATGGTAGTATGGCTAAATTAAGGGAGTATATATATATTTCGGTTTCTATTTTGGGCTTTAATAGAAAAGTAATAAGATGGTGGGTGAGCTTTGCAATTAACGGTGTAAATAGAAATATGTATAACCTCTTCAATTTTCACAAAATCAGAAAGCTTGAAGCCCTATTTTTCTTCAACTATTCTTCCTCTTTCATTTCCAAAAAAAAACCTGAAAGTCCTCTTCCTCTAGATTTTGTAAATTTGATCTAAAAACTAACAAAGCAATATGACATTATGCTCTAGGTATAAGTTTTTCTTACTTCTTGACATCAATGTTCTTAATATATATATTTGATAAAATTATTTCAAATCACTTTATTCCATATAACTAATTTATTATAAAATTAAGTACATTGGACGCTAATTTGTGTATATGGTGAGAATTAATATAGAAATAAGTTTAATTAAGAATTTATTGATAAGGAGAAATAAGAGTGAACACATTTCAATTGTTTCCTTTATTGTTTATTTAGAGGACTAAGGTTTATATAGTGTACATTGTATAATTAGTGTTAGTTCCACATATCTCAACTCAGTATAATCTTTCAGATTATCTAGTTTATTTAAAATATAATTTGTATATTTTTGACAAATAATAATGTATTTGATATAAATATTAATTTAACATGTATGTAGTTTTACATATTTTATTCATCTATATTAGTTTATTTTATTTGTTTGCAGTTGTGTTGTAATTATAATGATAATGTAACATGTGAACAAATGACAATAGAGGGTTTACAACAACATCAAAGATAGCAATAGGATCAAATTTCTTTATTCTCTACACTTGAAATTTTACAAATTCCAACTTTTTTAAAAAGCATATATTTATGTAAATAGTTTTGTAAACTTATATGTATGGTAATTATATGGATATAAATATCAACTATATGTATAGTAATATAAATGTTTAATTATGCTTTCTTTTATTTAAAAAATAACAATAATAGTTACATAAAGAAATTTAATTTAATACAAATTAGAAAACAATCGTTTTAAAAAACAATCTGCAAAATATACTTTTACGTTGAAGAGTTGATTTACACATGAATGAAACGTACTCTCTTTATAATTTAAAAAAAAAAAATATGGGAAGTTGGTGGAATAGTACACATAACATTAATCATCGAAATGAAGTTAAATTTTATTCTTTGAAAACCAGAATCCTAAATATTAATTTGCCATGAAAAATATAATAACTTAGTTACTTTGTTATTAATTTTAATACATTTTTATTTTATAAATAACGATCCTACTGAGATTAAAACTTATAATCTCGTAAATATTTTAGTAGTTCATTTTTAATATATTTTATTGCATGACATAACTTTAACATGCTAACATGGCTATTGATATAACTGATATCTTGAAATAGTGCTTAGAAGAGTAAAATTGTAGGATATTATAGTTTTGGAACTAACATTTGGCCCTTAATTATCTCAAATTTTCTCGATTGCACACCAAAAAGTTCATTAGTCACTCTTTTTTTAAATGCAAAATCAAAATTATCAAACCATGTAACTTTTATACATGTTAATAAGAATATATATATATATATATATATATATATATATATATATATATATATATATATATATATATATATATATATAATCCTAACTATTAGAGCATTTATTTTAAGCTTCCAAATATCTAAAATTTAAAATTTGAATAAAATATAATTTGTTTTTGCACAATTTTTAATTCATATAAACATATAATATTATTTCAATTATTATTAATTAGCATTCGTTAACGATGATATGTTGGTATTATATAAGATGATTGTGATGATGTAGTAGGGATCATATGCCTTTTCACATCATTAAATTGTATACATTTATAGCTGATATATGATGCTTCAGCATTTCATTTTAATTTATTGTTGCCGTTGCACATATTTTAAAAAATTTATAAGAAAAAATACATGAAATGATATTTATAGAAATTATTTGGTAAACAAAAATATATCTTGAGTTTCAGGGAAATAGAACCAAATTCTAAATTGAAAGTGTTTGACTAATTCTTTTGTTCAACTCTTATTAAATAGAAGATTTTAAACTGATAAAATATTATCATTAACTCTATATTACTGAAACATACATAATATTATTTACACTTATTATAAAATCTTAAATTAATAAAGAACGAATTAAATGTGAATCACATGTCTGACAAGCCTATATAAATTTATTGTTTTTGAAGTGTTAGATTGATGTATAATGTTAAAACTTGCTATTATGAATTTTCTAGATAGAATAATGATGCAATGAAATGTTTTGAATTTTTAGAGTTTCCCTTTTATGGAATTTGAATGATGATAATATATCTACTTCCCCTCAAAGATAGGAATGAAGAATAAAGAAAACGACAAGTTCCAAAAAGTTCCAATAAACTCTGATGAAGACCAATGTAAAATTATCAATAAAAACAAAGAAAAATGTAGACTTTTCTTCAAAATAATAATCAGTATACAAAATCATTAAATGTATGTGTGAGAGAGAAGGAACTAAATAAGGTTATGCTCAATCCAATAATTTATATGTATAAATTTTATTAATTTTAACTATCAAATTAAAAAAAAATTGAACAAACCAAGATATAAAATGGAATTTATTTACATACCATATATGATTACATAGAATTTCAATTCAATAAATATAAAAGTAAATAAAAAATAATAAGGTATATCAATCAAGATATAAAATATATCCATCACATTGCCATTTATATTATCATATATTCTCAATCCAAAAAGTGAAGATGAGAATATAACCTTAAAATAGCTAATAACCTTAGAATAACTAATAACAAACACAAATTAAATTTGATATTATATAAGAAAACAAAAAATTTCAATTTTATCTCTTATAGTATTAGAATAATTTGCTATGGTAAGATGAATAACATTACTCATGTCTTAAAAAAAAACTCATTACACTTAAAAGAAGGGAATTGATTTAGTCTCTTTCTTATTAGAAATATGTTGATAAAACTAATTTCAACTTCTTACATCAAGACATCAAGAATCATTTAATTACACTTACCATTAAAAGTTATTTCAACTTCTTACATCAAGAGTCATTTACATCAAGAGTCATTTAATTGCACTCATCATTAAAAGTTATGATATAAGAAATTCTTTCAAATTTACATCATATAATATTTTAGTTTATATTATTTATACTATCATTAAAACTATAATATATTATTTTGCTTAGTAAATTTACATATTTAATACCATGATCACAAATGACTAAGATATCGTCCAAACCATCAAACCAAATTATCTCATCATATACGTTCATATATCATATATATCATAAATAATACAAACACACACACAACTAATTACTTAAAAAATACATATAAAATATTGGGTATCTAAGTGTAAGTCTAAGTCTCATATTAGGTAGAAATGAATGGAGCAATATATAAGAAAGAATACCCATAAATCTAATGTCTTAAGGTTTTTAGATTGAAGGTGGTGTCATTTCTTTATGTTGTTTGGCTTATTTCCTCATTCTTATGAGATAACCAACATTTGAGAACTCAACTAATAGTGAAGAAAGAGCATTACCACTAGTTCTCATTGCTCAAGCAACTTAGTTTTATGTTTGGTTGATAAAATTAATGATTAATAAGTTTGTTTTGTTAAAGAGCATTCACACAAAAACTTATATATTTAAGCACTTTGTTCCAATACAAATAATGCAACAAACAACCAAACCATTGAAACACTCATCAACAATTTTTTTTTATTAACACTAACCTTAGTTTTAGACTCTATGCTTGCACTAAAGCATAAAAGGATGTATTCCAATAAACTATCATCAAATATATATATTTAAGTTTATATACTTTTGTTAGATATCTAAGTGTGAGTCTAAGTCTAACATTGAGTAGAAATGATTAAGTTAAACAATATATAAAAAAAAAAGATCCATAAACCTACTTCCTTAAGGTTTTGGTTTGGATTAAAAGTGGTATCATTTTATTATATGTTGGGCTCATTTCTCAATCAATATGTTCATATCTTATATACATTTATTCTTGAGCTTAAGGGTTGTGTGTTGTTGTTAATCCTAACATACAAAAATTAATTTGTCACTTGAATGATAAGCTGCATTACTTAAATCTAAATTTAATATTTTTCAATAATTAAATTAAATAAAATTATATTTTTTAAAGATTTAAAACATATTTAAAAATGAAAGTTATAAAACAACATAAAAATTATTTTTATGAATATGTTTAAATCGTTAGTGACTCAACCAGGAAATAGCTTAATAATTGAATGGTAAAGCTAGTGTACTCTTTATACCCTTGACAATTTATGGATGTACACTTGAGAGTTGACAATATTAATGGAAAGAATCAAATTGGTAAGTACCATATGTCGTTGTTCATTTGGTCCTCTCCTCTTTGCAAGGAAATACAATATCACATAACCATCCACACAAATTGATGGTAAAGTAATAATCATGAAGTAGTGTGGAAGCATTATTAGCAACATACCACAGAACAAGAAAGAATCCTGAGACCACTCTATGTCAACAGTTACTTAGCAAATTAGGAGTAAGTAACCTTAGCTTGATTTTTATTTTTTTTTTCTCTCTAGATATGGCACAAAAGGCCAAGCAACAACACTTAGAAATATCCACTAAACTCCAAAAGCAGCTCCAAGGGAGAAAGCAAGTTTGAGGCTCAAGAATCCTATGCCTACGGTTAACTTCTCTCTACACGCCAAAACCTCACATCACTCTTCCATCACCATGACTGTTTTCAGCCAAGTACTTTGCTTTTCATTTTTATTTTAACCCCCACCTTTCATTGCATCATTTATTAATCATTTTCTCTCTTAAATATATGTGCATAGTCACAAAATTACTAAACAATATTCCCATAAAGTCAAACTCATATGTACCATACATCATTTTTATTTTTCCGCATATAAATCTTGAATAAAAAAAACATAAAAACATCAATACTACATACTAAACATCAATACCACTTTTGCAAAAAGTTAAGTAAATGTAACTCAATCTTACAAAAGTCATCATATAAGAATTGTCCTTCTTCCACACCATAATTTAATAAAATCTCCAAAGTGTGGTTATTCTATGTTATGACTAATTTGCCTAGTTAGGAAAAAAAGTGAGGTATAAGTGAAAATGCATAAAGATAAGGATGGGGAATTGGTAAGTTGCTTATGGCATCTGTTTTGGATTTCACTGTAAAGTGATTTTTGGTGATGTAAGGGAGAGTACAGTGAAACCCAGCAACAATTGAGGTATGATTCCAATCCTTTACCACTTTGTACCCATTCCAACACAATCATTCTCAGATGAATCCCTCCTTGTCAAATTATGGGTCTCAATCATCTGTCTCTTACTAATCAAAAGTAAAACCACCCAACAATTGTAAATATTCAGGTCAAAAATATTTGTTTTATAACATATTTGATGTCAAACTTTTACATAAATAATACATTTAAAAAAAAATTTCAAATGAAAAAAAAAACTTTATTTTCCTAAACAGTACCCATCACTTTTCAGGGTGCTGTTAAAAAAAAAAATCACTTTTCAGGGTGGAAATTCATTCTTTGAAAGTCAAATATTTACCTGTTTTGAGTTTCTGATGCCTGAAATTCACCAATGCCCACATGATTCTATTCCTCTTTTAATTCCGTAATTATTTTTTTCACTTCAAATATTTAACATAAATGCATATTGGTTAAATTATAGCAGCCTCACTCTAATGGGTCCAGTCTGATTAAGGTACCACTTAATCTCAGAAACGTTTCTACATTCTTTAAAAACTAACATGAAAATAGAAGTTTTTTATAAAGTTTAGTTGAAGAGAATAAAACCTTTTCACTTTCACTTTTGAGCATTCCTCACAATCAAGTAAACAAATTCACTAACTTTCCAAAACACAATTAATCTGTTCCACAAAGAATCCATTTTGTTCTCTACTAGCAAGTAATCTTCAGCAGCCACGTGATACCCTGTAACTGTGGTACTTTTTCTTAGATAAAAAATGTAGTAAGGACCCTTTGGATTCAAGCTCCAATGCAGGGAAAATTTGCGGAGTAAACAATATAAGGGTTTTGACTTGTGAGCAATTAGGCTTTGATAATTGTGCATAATGTGTGATTAAGAAAAAGTGATCTGATCCAATAATTAAGAATTAGTGTGAACAATGAAGAAAGGTTATTGATTTGTTGATGATTTGTCCATATATGATTAATTATGATTTCATTTGATATGGTTGGATGAGTTGCTCCTAAGTAGGACAGTGTCTTAAATTAGGTTGTACCAAGGGAGAGAAAGAGTGGGGTAGTGTCCTATCTTCCCTCTCTAATCAATCTATGATACTAACGTATCTGCACTATCTTTTATGAAGATCTAGAGAAAATGTTTAGGTACGTAGTTGCCTTTGCTTCATGCCATGTTTCAGAATGTACTAGGACTACCATCCAACATCAATATGAACATGAATATGACTAGGTCAGGTTTATGGTAATAATATGTTATACAAGAACATTATACTGTTTATTGTTTTTTAGATTTAATCATCTCAAAGTTTAATATTGAGATACATATAAATGTCGATTAAAAGATGTGACATTGAAATGGATAGATGTACTTTTCTTCAACTATTAATATTCTTATGGCGAATTACTATCTAACAATGTTTTTAAAATTGGAATGGTATTAAACAGTTTAAAGTTTAAGGGTGGAACGTGGAATTGATATCAATACAATTGTTTTAATAATCGAAATAAAAAATATATAATAGGATAATTTTATGATGTTAAAGTCTAAAATAACATATCCATTTATTAGTCTTTAACATTTAAAAATATATGAAAATTTAATCAAAATTTGCATATTTAAATAAAAAGAAGAGTAAGACAAGACAGCATAAAAAAATATTCAAGTTACCTTCTTTTAGGAAAAAAAAAGTTAAAATTTTTATTCATTAAAGTATTCAAGGACTATAATTTATAAAAATGAATGGTACATCAATTAATTAAAAAAAAATAATAGGTAACTATTATCATGTTGACGTTGTGCACCCATCACCGTTTACCAAGATTCATGCACTGTGCTCAGTTCTGTGCTGCTTTATCTCACTTCATTCATAGCAATTATATTATAAAGTCTGCAAACCGTTGACCACAAATATCAAAGATGCTTCTTTCCTTTGCTTTGCTTAGATATTTATCTCCTTCAGTATCTATCTATCTCTTAATTCAATATTTTAAGTTTTTCTTGGACCGTACAATTATTATTCAAATTGTTTTTTGGTTTAAAGTGTTCTATCTGCTTACGAACTTTGAAATAATCTCATATTCTTACATTATGCACCATACAATTAAATAAACACTTCTACTTCAGTTCTTGTCTCTCACTAAATATTCTTAAAAATGAATTTTGTTGGAGAAGTGTTTTTAGAACACAGCTTGATGTGTAAATCATAGAGTTTAACAGTGATGTAGTGAATTTTACTCTATTTTTCAATCATGGTTGGTATAATTTTAAGATGATTGTTGTATAACTTAATAAACTGCTTTATATGTTTCTTCAATTATTTAAAGACATTGTGAAAGTAGTTCATTCCAATGTTGGATCATGGCAATTTCATTTGATATCTCAGAAAACTATGAATAAATGTGATTGATGTGCCCATATTTACTGTCACACATGAGTCATATACACTAATGACCTTGATAAAACTGTCTACTGATTGTGTAATGTTCCTGCATTATTATTAATGTAAAACTGTCAAATTTGTTGAAACCTTTGAGGGAGTGAAAAATAATGGGAAGAAGAGAAGAGGGCTAGTGTAAAGAAGAAGGAAAAGAATAATACAGTGAGTGATGGAAGGAGAGGGTGCAGCAATTTGATTATAATTGTTGGAATTGTGTGTAGGGTGTCCTCCTTAGGACTCATCCAAGGACAGTCCATCGGTTGATCAGGACCATTGACTTGATCAGTTGGTGGGCCGTCCCTAACTCTATTTACATGTGAGGTTGGTGAAGGGCACTATCAACTTTTTTTTTTTTTTTCTTTATTGTTATTTTCACATAATTGTTTTTCATTTCTTTCACATCATGTAATGTTGTGTTGTAATTTCCTTTGATTTTCCCCCCTCTGGTAAACCCTAGCATAGGTTGTAGTCATAGACATTAGTCTTATAGCTCAGTGCTCAGTGACTGTCTCTGAATTATTACTCACTCGTGGGCATTTATGGCTGTGGGACACACCTACCCATGCCAATATCAATTTTTAAGTAACACATTCAATTTGCTTGTAATTCTAGTAGTAGTTGCTGTTCTAGTGTTTGTGTGTGTGCTTTCTAGCTAAAGGAAAAGTAGACCCCTGTCTTTATTAGGAGGGATTAGTAATTAGTAAAGAGTACTAAACAAAACTACAACAACAACGTGAAAAACTAAAAGGATGTCACTACTACTACTTCAGATAATGTAATCCATAAGTGTTATGGCAGTCTAGTTGTAATTTTATCACAATCTGATAGTGTAGAAAATTATTGTGGTGTGATTGAGATTGGGTGGGGCATTGGGTGAATTTTAAAACTGGGTTGCATACATTATCTCAGCATGAAAAGAGCAGAAGATTTTTTACATTTACTATTTCTATTTCTCTGGGATATTTAGTAGTAGTATTATTGTGATAACAATTATTTATTTACACTAGCGAGTTAGTGATTGGCATGAGTGCACCCCTCATAAAAAAAGTGCAAGAAAAAGGGCATTCAGTGAGGAAGCAGAGAGGCCAGTTATAAATTGATTGTCAGTAACTCAAATCTCACCTTCACAGTTCACACCACTTGTGTTGTTGTTGTTGTTGTACCACTCTGTGTCTTGTTTATTTCTCCCCGTGTGTGTGATTACTTTTGTTGTTTTCCTTTGCCTGTTGCCAAAGAGTCTATCTTCTAATCTTGTGAGGAGTAACAATGGTGGTGAAGAAGCCACGGATAGTGATAATTGGAGCAGGAATGGCAGGCCTCACAGCTGCCAACAAGCTCTACACTGCCACTGCCTCAAAGGACTTGTTTGAGCTGTGTGTTGTGGAGGGTGGAACCAGGATTGGTGGCAGAATCAACACCTCAGAGTTTGGTGGTGACCGTATTGAGATGGGTGCTACATGGATCCATGGAATTGGAGGCAGTCCAATTCACAAAATTGCTCAAGAAATCCACTCACTGCGCTCTGACCAACCCTGGGAGTGCATGGATGGGAACACTGATGAGGCCATCACCATTGCTGAAGGTGGCTTCTGTCTCCACCCTTCCATTGTTGACCCCATTACAAAGCTCTTCAACAACCTCATGGAATATTCTCAAGGGAAGCTCAATGAAGCCACTGCAAAGGGTGAGCTTGAAAGTTATCACAAGCTGGCTGCTTTGGCTGCTAAGGTTGCTTCCAACAGGTCTGGAAACAGCCTTAGTATTGGCTCTTTTCTGAGACAAGGCCTGGAGGCTTACCAGATTTCAAAGGAGCAAGAGGAGGTCAAAGGGTGTGGGGACTGGACCAGGAAGTTACTTGAGGAAGCAATATTTGCAATGCATGAGAACAACCAGAGGACCTATACATCAGCTGATGACCTCTTCACACTGGATTATAGTGCTGAAAGTGAGTACAGAATGTTCCCAGGTGAAGAAATCACAATTGCTAAAGGGTACTTGAGCATAATTGAGTCCTTGGCTTCTGTTTTGCCACCTGGTTTGATTCAGTTAGGTAGAAAAGTCACAAGGATTGAGTGGCAGCCTGATGAGAAGAAGGGTGTGGAAAATGGCTGTTGTTCTTCTAGGCCTGTGAAGCTGCATTTTTGTGATGGCTCCGTTATGTCAGCTGATCATGTCATTGTCACAGTTTCACTGGGAGTGTTAAAATCTGCTATTCGTGATGATTCAGGTATGTTCTGTCCTCCTCTTCCCCCTTCCAAAACTGAGGCAATTTCAAGGCTTGGTTTTGGGGTTGTTAACAAGTTGTTTATGCAATTGAGTCCAAAACATGGAGGAGGGAAACATGAATATCAACATGAACATGTAAATGAAGACTCCAACAAGGGGTTCCCTTTCCTGCAAATGGTTTTCCATTCACCTCAATCTGAAACGAGGCACAAGAAAATACCCTGGTGGATGAGGAGGACAGCCACCCTTTTCCCAATCTACAACAATTCTAGTGTCCTCTTGTCTTGGTTTGTGGGGGAAGAAGCACTAGCACTTGAGTCACTCAAAGATGAGGAGATCATAAATGGAGTTTCATCCACAGTCTCGTGCTTTCTACAGCATTCTCAGTGGCAAAAGGGTTCCAGTTCACATAAATTGTGCAATGGGAATGTGAATTCTGAGGAGAAATCTCACCAAAATGAGGTGAAGTTCAGTAAAGTCTTAAGGAGCAAATGGGGAACTGATCCCTTGTTTTTAGGCTCATACAGTTATGTTGCAGTAGGGTCAAGTGGTGATGATTTAGATGCAATGGCCGAGCCATTGCCAAAAGATAGCAGTTGTCAGCCTTGTGCTACATCTCCACTTCAAATTTTGTTTGCAGGGGAAGCAACTCACAGAACTCATTATTCCACAACTCATGGAGCTTACTTCAGTGGTCTCAGGGAAGCCAATAGGCTTCTTCAACATTATCATTGTGTTGGGATTTATAATAACTAGTTTTTTTTCCTCCTTTTCTTCTTAAAATTTTTGAACATTAATCTCTATGATATTATTACCATTTTCATTTCAAACGTCTTCGTTTCTCTTTAAGGATAGTAGTGAGTGATTTGGTAAAAATCAATATTAGAAGGGGCAAGATGAATAGTGAGATGGGGACATTTAGATGTACTACTTGAAGTAAATTTTCCCCAATATATTCCTTTCTCTTCATTTATGAGTGTAGTTCTTTTCATTTAATGTCCTTGTTAATCTTCAAAAGAAAACTAGATGAGATTTTTTAAGACATTCAGAATTTGAATTTAGGACTAGAAAGCTTCAGACATGCAATGCTACAACCCCATCTCCATGTGTGTCTCTGGCTTCTCTCAAAGGACAGGATCCGCCAAACCCGGCTCTTTCCAGCTTGGAATCTCCTCATTAGTTCTATGAAATGAAATATGGCTTGTCAAGTGCTCAGGGTCAGGCCTATGTGTTCCTGTCATGTATCAACTCTTCTCAAAACATTGATGCTACCTTTATGAGAATTGCTCCTTGATGTGATATACATAGAGCTTCTGTAATTAAGTGCTAAGGAGTGGATTTCAGTTCAATTCAATTCATCCTTGTTCATTCCATTACATGTAAAATAAAGTTTAATTTCATCAGTGTAAGGCAACAAAATGGATAACTTTCTATGTACATATGTTGTTTATAGCACAAGCAAAACCAATGCAATGATAGCTCTTATGTATGACTATAATTTATACATATGTATATCTATCCCAACCAAACACACACTTAACAACTTTGATTCCCACAAAACAAAGGCTTACAAGAAACTCCAAAAGCATTGATTAATTTGAGTCATATATATTAGATGTGTGTGCGAATGAGAACTTGGGACAATAAATGAGCTGGCTAAAACTGTATGCGATTCACATGAAAATGGATAGAGGCAGCAGAGGTAGGGTCCCATTATGCACCCTCCCTGCCCCCATGACCAGTTGCGGTCGATCAGACCAATAACCAAAATGTCCTTTAACAATGAGACAGAATTGTAGATGCTTATAGCCATCTGATTGCAGTGATCTTTTGTGCAGAAGCTCTCTTGGTCAGGATTCATGAAAACGACTGGTCCCATTCTTCTGCCTAGTAGTACGTATTTTGACAATAGGACAGACATACATATATGTAGACCACTTTGCTCCAAGTAACAAAATCCCCTACCTACCGATTCTTATTCAAAGCAAATCCACTATTACTTCTCCCTGGGGGCTTGCTTCATTTTTGCCTCCTTTGACAGCCATGTTGTTGTAGTAGAACAGCCCCATGTTACAACCATACATGCTTTCTGTCATATGTCTGTCATTGCCAAGTTCTATCTTCTATGCTTCAAAATTTCATCCCTTTGAATTTCACTCATCTTCTTAACCAAACAATAAACCAAGCTCACTTTTTATTAGAAGTAAAAACAGTACCTTGTATATCATGAATAAATAAAACTTGAAAGTCGAGTATATTTAGGTGTTAAAAGTGTTTGATATTGTGAATTAGTAGTATCCTCAGGATAATGATTAGGACGACCCTTTTGGTAATAAAACACCGAACAAAAGTCACATGGAATAACAACCTGTTTTGGGGTCACTAAAATTCTGGCAATGGCTTCGTGCATTTGCTAGATAAATGCTAACGGATTATCTAAGAATATCTGTTTGGTGACTGTGTGGTCAAATCAAGTGCAATGTAAAGTGACTATTATTGTAAGATTTCCCAAGGCCCTCATCGTTCCCATTTCAAGTTTTTAACTCCACTCTCCCCCTCCTTTTAAAAGAATAAATAAGGAAAAGAAAAGAAAAAAAAAATAAAACACTGAAATGGCCCACTTGTTCTCTCTTTTTGCCTCTTGTGGGCTTCAATCACCCTTTGATGATTGCACACCACAGACCAATCTGTCATCTAGTCCTTGTCTGATACATAAACCAACAAATGAGAATCTACATTCCTCACCTGCTAATCTAACATCTTAATTACCAAAACATCACCCTCTTTCCATCCAATTATCATTATGGTCACACACCTTCATTAGCAATATTCCATGCTCACCACCACATGTAATTGGCCACAACATCTGAGGTCTATTCTGCTATAATCAAGTTGGTGTGATAATTACACCATTCATTGCTGAAAAATCTTTTGAAATTAATGTGAAATCTTTTGAATTAAGAATAGTCAATGCCACACAATCCTACTCTAGGCTTAGGGGCTGCCCCTTGATTTGGTTCAACTCTAGTAGGACCATTGAATTGACTACACGTGCACATTGGAAAGATTTCATTGTAAGGAGCTACACCACATCTTTTTGTGATACAAACAGATAGATGGCTTGTATGATTCGATCAAATTCAAGTGTAATGTGCTCTAGCCAACAAAATACTTCCCTCTCTGATCATTGAGCACAGACAATTACCTCTCATTATTGGACTCGTGGCCCTATCATGCACTTGGTATTGCAAGGGAACTGATTTAGTCACCAATTAGAATCAAACAATATAAAATTAATTGGCACACAGAATGTAGATCACATCGTGAGACTTACTTTACTCCTTTAAGCAGTGGATGCTGTAGAAGTGTTGATATAATATACGTACCACTCAACTCCATTGCTTCTTGCTTTTCTGTTTATTCAGTTGGATGTACTTTAATCATTCTCTTTCACAAATTATGATTCTTCCTATCATATTCACCTTTGGACAAACATTTCTTTAACTTTACGTGTCCAACATCTTTATCATAATGATCCTGCTTTTCCTTTTTTGCAAATCTTAGATTAAAAGTTTAATGATAGATGATTAAGAGGTCTCCATCCCTTTATTCTTTCTAAATGAGAATAACGTTTTTTCATTCCTAAAGAGCCAATGATGACAAAGAGGAAGATGACAGATTTAAATAAGTTATCACATTGGGGATCTGGATTTTTCTTTTAGGAAGACCTAGGTAGTGTGATAGGGGTAGACCCTTTAGCAAATAATATATAAAGAAAGATCAAGAAGTAGGCCACTTAAATCTTGAGAATGGAATCTTTGGACTAGTCATATTCGTAGGCTAGCTAATAGGTTTGTTTTGAGGTTTCCCAAATTCTTTTTTGAGCATCACACTTGAAGGGGTCGATCCAACTATTTACTATCTTTTGCCCACATTCTCTTTCATGATGATTCAACCAAAGCTAGCAAAGCATAATATTTTAGCTGGACATGTCCGTGACATGAGAAGGACAATCCTCCTTCAATATGATCTTTTTGCAAGTGATCAACCAAACAATGCTAAATGATAACGATTTAAGAACTAAAGTTCACTTCTTTTCCCTTTTTTTCTTGAGGAGAAGGGCTGAGAGAGTGAGTTGAGCTACATCCATTGTATACATTATTCTCATTCAATGGTGGGCTCTTCCTATTCTTTAGCTAAAGTGTAAACTCACACCAAAGGTTTTCTCTTTTCTTACTATTATTATAATCAAAAGGAAGTAAACTTTGACGGTAAAGGAAATGATCTAATATGATTTTCTTGGCATATGATTAATCATGAAAAAGAAAATGACTATTTACCACCACCTGAGAAGAGGTTCTTCTTCTGATATGCTGCCTAAAATAACAGTGTCACTATAATTATTACCTGTCTCTTTTACATGGTAATAGCTTCTACACAAAACTGTTCTCTTATCAGTATCTTCTTTTACTTTCTTTTCTAGATCCCATGAGCTTCAAGTATATATGATTTTGTACAACCTAGCTGGTCAACTACGATGTCTAGGATGCAACAAAAGCTTGTGAAAAAAATAGTACATGACAAGGACTTCACAGACTAAAGATTTTTTGTTTGATTGAGTTGAAGGGAGTGGATTCTGAAGTTGGATTAGTATCTTAATCCCATATTCTTTCTGTCTAATACATCTATAAAAATATGGAACCATATTAATTAATTGACCTTCTTTTCTTATATTCTATTGTTTTTCCTTTGGTTGTTGGCGGCTAAAGAATTAAAGTGGTGCATCTTCTAATTAAATTATAAAGTTAGTGACGAATATCAGATATCATCTGATATCTTTGTTTGTTTGAAATGAATGAATGTTTTGAAAGTGCTTCTTATTCAGATTATTATGTGTCTTCTTGCTATCCTTGTGGTAAGCACTTCATACTGAAGTTGCATAGCCAAATATTCCCAGTGTCGTGTTCATACAATAATTATTAGCTACTTTTTTAGGATTCCTGCAAAGAAAATTAATCTGTAAAGTGATGTCAACTAGATTATGTCAATTTATGTTCTTCTGCAAAAGAAGATAATTTTATTATTAATCAAAGTGAATTGATAATTTCATTAGGTATAACCGTTTGTAATTATTATTTTTTTTATGAAGACTAAAAAGTCTGTATAATAACATCTCTACTAACACGAATCATATAACTCACTTTTATTTTTATATTAAAATTTTATATTTTCATATATTCTTATTCAAGTAAGTGTTACGAAGTTCTTTTCAGGTGAATCTTTATTTGGTGTTCACACAACCTCTTCTATATCTTTGTATATAAAGGTTTCTTCCTTCCAATAATTTGGCTAGAGACACTTAACTTTCCAATAAGAATATTTTGGACCTACCATGGCTTTTAGTAAAACATTTATCAATCCACATTGTACCTACAATCAACTTAATTTTTATTGTGCTAAATGTTATTATGACAAAAAATTTAATTAAGAAAGTGAGGTATTGGTTGATCTATATGAAATATTTCAAAGAATGGTTGTGATGCAAGAACAAGAGTTGTAATTGATCAGCAACTTGATAATTTCCACAGAACTAATGGACTTTTTGGAATGAATATCATAGACACCTAAAATAAGAAATAACCTAATAATTAAATTATTCATTATCATCTTTATAGGATTTATAAATTTGTAATTACATTATATAATTCAACATTTTTTTATAGCTCTTTGGTGGGAGAGTTACGTGGAAGAAAGTAAAGAATTACAAAAGGTAATCATCAAAATTGAGTCTCACATCCAATGGGGTGTGAAAGGAATTGGACTACGTTTAGTTGAAGAAATAAATTGAAACAACAAAAATTAAATATTATTATATATGTGAAATACAATCTTCAATTTAAGACCAGACACAAGATAAGATAATGTGTAAACTGATATGGAAAAACAAATCATTGTTTAGTTATTGATTTGTCATAAATAAATGTACATGAGTACTTTGATATTAAAGATAGTGATTCAACTAAAAAATGGAAAAGATACAATTATTTCTACTTAGAATTTTTAGAAATTAGAATTTTAAAGGCAACTATAAGTAAAACTTATTTGTTTTATTTTTTTTAACTCATAGATCCTAGAAACTTAAATGTCAGGATCAATAAAAATGAAAAATTTATAAAAGTTGAGAAAAAAAGTTGAAGATAGTAAAAAACTAAAATAAAATTTAATAGAAGTAATATCAGCAACAATACTTATTTTATAATGGATTATTTTGTTTAGTTGCATATGGTTGTTGTTATAAGAATGTTATGTAACTACAAATAGTGTTTTATTGTTAAAGTTGTGTACGTGCAACCTAAATACAAAATCATACTACCACTGTTTTTAACTATTAGATTGTCATTAATTGTATTTAATAAACATTTCTAGACTTTACCTCGAGAAACAAGTGATATTAAATGTTGCATAATATTTGAATGAAGATGCCTTAATTGTACTCGTGAAATTAAAATTAAGTTCTTTTACTATATAAATATATCATTTAGTTACTTTCAATTATTTCATTATTCTTCCAGGCATGGTTAAAATAAAAATAAAAATTCAACATACTATTTAATTAGTTTACAACTTGTAGGAATTGACCGATAATTTTCTATGGTTACTTCACTGTTTTTTACCCATCTTGAAAACTATAGAACCTCAATACGCATACAAAGTAAAAAGTTATCAATATCAAAATCTTGTTAATAAATCACAGTACAAATAATTCATGATTCAAAATATAAACTGCTCGATACACTGTTTATATCTCGATTCAAAGTAAATATACAAATAATAAATACAATTTTCATGTGGAAAGATCATAACTATAGTTATAATCAAATTCACATAAGGTGACTTAACATCCCTTCCCAAATTGATGTTGGTAAAGTCAACTGGCAACAATTTTCAGCAAGCAAATATGTTGTTGTCTTGTCACATATTAATTAAAAACATTAGTCGATTGAAGATTTATAAATATATAAGATAGAGAAATGGTTTGGTTTTCTAATCCTCCATAGTGATAAACAATTTGAATATTTGTGCTTTTTTTTCTTTATATGTTTGGTTTGTTGATAAAACCTTGGATTAGCTACAATATGAAGAACACTAGTATTACCAACATGAAAATGTTTATAATTAGTTTCTGAATGGCCAAGCACTACCTGAAGGCTTTAAAGCCAGGTAATTTTTTAACAGCTAGTATAGGATCTGGAAACATGATCTTGTTTCTTGCATTTCCAATATTTTCAGTATGTTGTTATAATTTAACCAAATTGTTTACAAAAAATGACAACTTCAAGAACTTTTCTTTTGTTTCATCAAAGCTTGAGAATTTCTTCAAACACAAACTTGAAACCTTTCACTTTTTTTTTTCAATTTGTGAAACGTTCAATTATAAAAGCATTTTTACCACTACTTTATCTTCTCCAATGCGTAATCAGAAGACAACAATACAAAGGATGTTTTGAATTCTCTATTACAGTTTAACCGGCTACCGTATTTTAAATATTGACTTTGATTAAATTTATGAAATAACTCGCAAACTATCTTTAGAAAAAACTAATCTCTTGGTTGACAAATATCTTTTACGAAAAAAATCTTTATTTGGATGATAATATTCTTTTGCCTTAAATCAGAAATATCACAAGAATTTCAAATCAAATTTCAAGAACATTTTTTATACGTGGGCCAGAGTTCTACTTCTACATTTATCAAGTACTTATTGTAAAGATGATTTTCTTGCGAAAAAAGTTCTAATGACATAATTAAAAATAATATAACCCCGTCTAATATAGAACAAATTAGCCAAACTCTTCATACAATAATAAATCAAGACAACTTATAATAACAAATTCAAATGAATGAAGAGAAAAAATAAAGTTATAAAACATTCAACTTGTCCTTTTGCGATATTAAAAATATATTAAAGGTGGAGACAAGAATATATATACACACACATACACACAAATTGCATATGAAGGTAAAGATTGTTTAAATTGGGTGATTTGACAAGAGTAGAGTAGAGAAATCATGCTACCATGTCAATTTCATAACTCGTACTCCAGATTTTATATATTACAACATAATAAATGAAAGGATCTTTTAGGCAAAGGTGTTGCAAGCAAAAGTAAAGATGTGACTTTGAACTATACTTTCTCTTGTTTAAAGGAGTCTTGCACACATATTATTCATGATCTTTAAAGTCAATTTTTCTAAAAAAACACTCAAATTATTTCAAGTTATATACAAACTTGTTTAAAAAATATAATTTGTGATAATTCGTTGAATAAATGGCACCATCTATTAACAATCTATAATACTATCATCTAGCTATGGCTACACACACCAATTAAGTTATAATGAGCTATATGGGAACAAACATAAAAGCATCCAATTTGCCAACCAACCTTGGAAGATCATGGATTAGAAATGTATATTCCGTTGAGTGGCTGGAATTGAAGAGAGTGCACAACATGAGGTTCATGAACAGAAACAGTAAAATTTAAGGAACACTAGACCACAAACCCTCGTCAGTTCTATGTTAATCTAAGTTTCCCTACTCCAACCCCGTGTGGGTGGTTTTAAAATGCTCAGAAACATGAACCGCAAATATAGATTAAGTAAATACAACAGCAAGAATAACTGAACTCTTTCTGCCAGCGAATTGTGTCATTTTTCAGACTTTGAAGCGCAAGCCACCACATGAGATTTGAATTTCTCCAGCTCTGCCAAAACCTCGTCTTCTGGTCTGTAGATCAAATCACTCATGCGCCATATCTGCACAAATGAGTTTGAATGGATCAGACAGGCATCATTAAAACAAACTATTACTACTTTCTAAACTTGAAACACCAGAACGACCAGTTCAACCATGAACCAGTTCATTAATGATTCTAAGTAAACTATTCAGAAAAGTAATGCACACAACCTGGTCTGGTGTAAACCGGTTTGACTTGGAACATGAGAATCATTCACTTAAATAAAAATAAAAAATGGCAAAGAAAACTTGATCTGCAAAGTGCATACTCCACATCAAAGCCCCATTGTGCCCAAGAAGGGTGAAGGAAACAGTCTTGTCACTGTATCACCCATGCCAGCCCTGAATCTGCTCTATTGTGTGCACATCCTCACATCCAATAAAAAAACAAATGCCACAAACGAGCAAAAATACCAGGATAAACCTAGAAATTGTATGCAAGTTACTGTGTATGAAGTTCTTGGAGAGGAGAGTCGAGTTGCTCTTAGGGATCTGGTGTAGTGAATACTAATAAACTATGCTTGCCCCATTAGGTCTAACCTCAACCAACCAATTTGATCATGCCACAGGCAAGTTGCTTCCAAAAGGTAGAAATCTTCAACAATATAAAAACAACAAAAAATAGCCATTTTCTATAATCTATATTACATAAGTTGAAAAATGTTTCTCATACCTGCAATGTTCCCCCTCCACCGGTACTTTCACAGTCATCAGACACGCTAACAATTGTCCATGGATCATATGCATTCCAATGAAAATCAACTACTTTATCTCTGCATATAATAACAAAGTTCATAAATTACGCACAGAAGTAAGCCAGATTTTGTGGGGGTGGTAGGTGTTAAATAATTATTATGAAAAAGAAAATAGAGAATTGCATTCTACAGAACAAATTTAGTATTATTTGTCAGGACTTCCAACATATGGGATGAACAATTCATGACAGAAGAAAGCCGGCAGAGGATAATAAGAACTGCTATGCAAGATTAACTAATTTAGTCTTATCTTAGGAATATCAGCACTACAGAATTCCTCACAAATTGATAGTGCAAGCTTGCAACCGATAGACCATAATTGACAATAACAGACATGATTATTATCAAAGCAAAATCCCTTATACGTTATTTGATATTGATACAAACAGGACCGGAATTACAGAGAAAAACTTCGATTAACAGAAGTAAACAAATGACTTGCAGGATTTTGAGAGTTTTGACTCTCGCTCTGAAATCATTAGATAAAAATCACCCTCAATCTCCCTCTCAACCTTTTTTTCTTATTTATAGGCAACAAGCCTTATTTCCCCAACTATCTCATCCCCCAACTAACTCGTTAATTTACTATGTAACTAACCATGGAGGTTACTGTCACATCCAGCATTTCATCAACGTATATATAAAAGATGTCATGGAGAATGACAGACGAAAACAATGATGATAGGGAATTAGGTGACATAAGCATCAAAGAAAAACTCAAGATCATAAGAAACTTTGAGGAGCTCCATCAGACAATGAACAAAACAAGAGCTTCAGATATGAAAGACGTTGCATTTGTCCTAGGCTAAAAACTTAAAGTAATAAAGGTTGATTACAACTATATGACTGGAATAACGAACAAAAATAGGTGACAGTACCAGAAAAACAAGTTTTATACCTATGACCTGCATGTTGGAAAAACAACCCCGGGGGAGCACTTATTGATTTTCCTGATCGCTCTATCTTTTTGCCAACCTATATTGCAGGAAGAAAAGCAAGAGACATCATGAGCACTTGAGACCAAACATTATCTTTGGAGCAAGAAAATAGCTAGAAACCACTGACTGAGATTGCACCTTCTCATAGTCCCAAATGTTCAAGAGACCATCCTCAGCTGAACTTCCAAATACAGATGACTTGTCTGGAGACCACTGAAAATTAAACAGTGATCCACATATATTACAATGCAATAACAATATAATGTCAAGACGAACGAAGAATTATTCATAAACAAAAAGCATGTCCAAAATTACCTGAACACAAAGAACAGCAGCTTTGTGACCCTCGAATTTATGGATGGGCGACCCAACTCCATTAGAGGTAAGATTGCGGCGATCAAACATGCGAACAGAATTATCTGCTGACCTGTAGATATGACAAGTCAATTAGGGATGTGAATCTTCATCTTGATATGATCAAAAGGTAGTGTACATGTCAAAGCAAAATTTAGCGATGAAGTAATGCCAATGAGAACTGTACAACAGTAGAACATACCCAGTCAGAATCAGATTATCGTCATGTGGATTCCAATCAACACAGTGAAGATCAGCATTATGAGCTTTTTCAACCTGTCACCAAATTCATGGCAGAGGAAAAACAATTTAAAAAATACAAAGATACATTACAGAAGATACAGTGTACAAGGGTTATTATGGATATGAATATTTTAAAATAGTGTAAAAAAATAGAAAGATTCGTATGTATAATTGTTATTTTATGAACATTAATACTTTAAAGTCGAGATGCATGTTTTCGATGATAAAACCTATGTTATTATTGCATAATCCAAATCCAATAAGTTTGGAGTAAACTAAAATCTAAGAGAAAAATAAATTTTCTGTTCACAAAAAATATAAAATCTGCAATAAAATGTGAACTTAAATAAAATAATAATAATAATAATAAACGAAAACAAATTTAAATACATGGTTGGAGTATAAAACATATACCTTAACCACAGGGCTAGAGCCAACACGTGCATCCCATAAGATGAGACAAGAATCATCTCCAACACTACAGAACTCCTGTGCACTTCAGCGTGATCACAATGATGTCAGGAGGACAAGGTTATAAATCAAATATGGTATTTAGTTTATGCTGCTACTGTAAGTACAAATACACTAGAGCCATCAAACAGGAATTTAAAAATGAAAATCTAGAACAATTTCCCCCCTCCCCCCTCTCAATAAAAAAAAAAAAAAAAGGTATAGCTATATATTAATTAAAAATGAATGATAAGGAGTTGATGAGGGAGAGCAAAGGACACCCGTCCTAGACTTCACCCTAATGCTTTGCTTGGCAGCAGAGAGAAAGTGTACAAAAAGAAAAATGGAAGGAAAGGAAATAAAAAGAAAAATAGAAGGAAAGGAAATAAAAAGAAAAATGGAAGGAAAGAACATAAAATGAAAAAAATTGTTCTCGTCTATTGTTTGGAAGAGAACAAAATTCCTTCATTTTCTCAACCTGTCAATATCCCTCATTCCATTTTTCTCAACCAATAAACCAAATAACGACTAAAATTTCACAATGTGAAGAGTAAGATAATAACATGAGAGTAGCCATTTATTGTGAAGCACAGCAGAAGCTACTCAGTATAAAGTAGTCAAATTACCTAGATGGACAGAAAGTCACATCCTCAACAGTATCCTCATGCCCACAGTAGATACCTCGTGGCCCAACAGCAGGGCTATCAACAGTTTTATCATTGGCATCTCCAGATTTAGAGTTTGGCTTGATAATTGATCCACCCGTGGCAGCAGATGTTATATGGTCTTCAATACTCCACAATACCACCGTTTTGTCCTTTCCTGCAAGTGTAAGTTTTTTTCTTTCAGATATAGAATTACCACAAAGAACTAAGCAGGAATTTAATAACCTAATTGTTTAATAGTTCACCTCCTGAAAGAACATAGGGCTCAGTTGGGCACATTGCAAGAGCAAATTCTGCATTATCTTGGTGTCCAGTTAATATCTGCAAGTGAAAGTATCCGTAAATATATGAGGAAGCAGCAATCATGCCAAATAACAAACATAGAAACAACAATAATGGCGGATTAGGAGTTTCTTGTATAATAGATAACTAAAGGGAATTAAAGATGGTGGTGACATTTCAAAATGGTGGGGCAAATTTGGTCTTGCTTATTTGAATGTCCATGCTTCTACCTAAGAAGCATGGATGCATGTTGCATTCTCCTAGGTTTTCACAATAAATATAGGTATGGGATAGTGGATACATATATTTAAACCAATACACAGGATGTCCTCAATATCCAAGTCACTTTTATTAAGAGGAAACTGTATTGATTCCTCCCAGCCCATTACAAGGCAACAAACCATAAATGTTAGCACAGTCAGACACAAGCATGGGCACACAGACCATGACATCCTGGATTGACTGTAGTTTGTTTCTTGTATTTTTGTGAAAGCAGAATATTAATAAATTTTAATTTGGATTTTATGAATTGCATTATATAATTATTGTGTTCTATAAACTATTTATGCATATCTATATGCATCGTAAAAATGTTCCATCTCACTTTTTTTCAAGAATATCCACATCGAATGCATATCAGATCATGTCTTTGCATCATAGGTTTTCGCACCAATGGCATGCTCTAGCCCCAATGATACTACACCGACTCTTGTGTTCAATATAGCACAAAAGTAGCACGTTCCATGGCTTTTCAAGAACGGCAGCATCAGATACATGTCAGATCATAATTGTGGATCACAGATTTTTGCACCCAGGGCCTGTTCTAGCCCCAACAATGCTACCCCTATTTTCAGTCCAATGAAGCCATACCCTAATATAACTAAAAAAAAGTTATTCAATACTGTAATAGAATGAAGCTGCAGCATAATCTGACTCACATCAGAAAATGCTACACATAAATAAGGAAGATCATTTTTCTTATGAAATAAATAGACAGGAGTATTCATCCGCTTCATTTTTTCTCACATTTCAAAATAGATTAAAATCATTTAGTTGGAGGTATTTAAGCAATATTAAAAGCCCAGTCTTACCAAATCAGGCCGAGAGTTTGTAGCTCCAAGGACAGCATGACGGTTAGGTTGATTTTCAACATCCCAAACAAGGACCTGGTATTGAAAGAGTTATATATAAGGAACCACAAAAATCAAAGCAAACTGCAAACGGTGAAGTTCTTACATCAGGGCTATCTGTATGTGTCGCCACTATCTTGGAATTTTGTGGCAATTCCCTAATTCTGTTCACCTTCAAAATAAAGTCAAATCAAGTCATACTCTAATCATCAAAAACTGGAATTTAATCCAAAATATATATACCATTGATGATGGCTAGTCATAAATAAACAAATAGTAAGAAACCAAGGCAGATTAAGGAACAGTTATTATCCCCTCTTCATTGTTCACACAAGCTTCAAATGCATCCAATTTTTAACCAGCCCATCAATATAAACAATAAGCATACCTCGCCAGGATGTATGATGGTCTTGAACTTCTTCACAAACGGAGAGCGTGCCTCTTCATTAAACTACAAGGGGGTAAACAAGCATTCCTATCAGCTTAATCAAATTTCAAACATCAAAGTAATCATTAAAACATGATCAAGGCAACAATGGTGATCATGCACTAGTTGTCCTTAAAATTGAGGAAAAATGTGGCCCCAATGGCAATCATAAAGACACAGCAACCTTCACCTTGTGGCCAAAACCATAGTCAGGAGGAATCAGATTAAAACCTAGTACAAGAAATATGACATTCACAATCATAAAACAATAATTCACCTGCGAAATGTGCTCCGCAGCAGCAACCCTAGGCTTCACAACCTCGCAGTTTGCAATCACCAGAGTATTGGGCACGCTACCATCAGTCTACCAACAAAAACAAAAATCACTTTTTTCGCAAAAAAAAAACACTCCTCCTCCCTTATATAGCAACCAGCCACAAAACCCAACACATGCATGACACTACACTAACCCACCAAGAAACTACACAACAAACCTAACCCCCAGCACAAATTAAAAAAGGTTAATTTTTGTATAAAAAAGTGTTTGCCTGCTCAGAAAGATAGAGACGCTGTCGATTCTTGTAAGTGGCTTGCTCAAGCTGGGGGCCCCACCTGAAAACCCAAAATCAGCATTACAAAAATTAAATTTTTGAAGATCAAAAAAAAAAAAAGAGAGAAAACCCTAGAGAGAGTTACCGGCAAGAGAGAGAGGGCCAAACGAGGTTGTGGTTGGCGAGCCAGTCGTAGAGGACAGGAACAAGGGACTTCCATTGCGTGTATTTCTCGTCCACCGAAGGTTGTTGGTGCTGCTGCTGTTGGTGCTGATATTGCTGTGTTTTTCTCCCTTCCTTTGACTTGGAATGTTCCTCTTTCTTGTCGTCCTTTGGCTTAGGTTTCCGACCCCTTGTCTCCTTCTTCTTCACCACACCTTGCTGGGGAGGAGTCTCCATCTGAGTTCTCTCACTCTTCTCCTTCCCAAACTCTCACTGCTCTTTCTCTCTCTACTCTCTTCCTCTTCCACACCTAAAAGTCAAAAATAAAATTAATGAGTTTCAGGCTCACACAATTGATCTTATTTATGTAAATAAATAAAAAATAATGTTATTATATTAATCATTAGTAACAAGGAATTATAAATTAGAGTTAGGGTTTATGTTTGTGCATTTTTTTTTAAATAGTACTTTTCCCTAATTAGTGGAGATGGACATCATTAAAATCGAATTTGAGAGATTTCAATAGAGAAAAGAGGTCTTGGTGGCATCAATGTATTTTTTTTTGGGTTAGGTTGGGAATGTTCGATTTCAGATATTTTTATTTTGTTGAAAATCTAAATTTCACTAATTTAATATGCTTGAGACTTCCATCTATCAAAATTGTGAATTGAATGTGCTGCATAATTTATTTGATCAAATTTAATGATTTTACAAATTTCAAATATATTTAGGTTATGTTTGGACTAATGGTTGAAAATAAAATAAAAAAATTGATAAAAATGAGTGGAAATTTAAAAAAAAAAGTGATTTAATTAATATAATAAAAATAAAAATTAATTGATATGTTAATAAAATGAGTAAAGTGTCTTTATTAAAAATTAAATTAAATTAAATTTTAAAAATATTTTAATATCTATTATTTATGTTTGGTAAGACCGAATATATAGGGTCATGTCATAGGTATAGGCATGTAAACTAATGATTAATCAAATTATATTGTTAATACAGGTAATGATATAAAAAAAATGAGTTTTTATAAATATAAATTGAAACAGTTAAATATATAAAAATAATTTTACATTGTTTAAATACATTATAAATTAATACATGAAAAGGAGAAAATGTAATAATGTGTAAAAAAAACCTTCCTTTTTGTTATGGTGATTTAGAAAAAAAAAATTACTTATTTTATGAAATTTGTTTTTCTTTCTCCTTGTTATTTATTTTTTGGTCTCTTACTTTTGTCAAAGACAATACATCACAAATTTGAGAATATATATCTTGAGATTATTCCACATACACTTAAATTCATCTATATTGTATTTTATTAAATTAAGACATAAATTATATAAACTAACGAGGATATATGTTATTGTAATAACTTCAGGTAGAGTAAGTAGTATCAGATCTCATTAGTTGAGAGACATTCTCATAGATGAACTTAACTTTATTTTTTACGTGAAAAGTCCAATAAAAATCATTAAAAGCTTTGAACTTGAAAGTATCACTAGTTGGGTAAATAAACTTTGTGCCTTGAGTTTTTAATGTATTTCAAAATATGAATAACATCTTATAAACAATGGGTATGTCATTGTGAGCAAGTTGATAACTTTTTTTTTTGTCCATTTGCTATAAAATTATGGTGTTTAATTAAGTAATAATTTACAAATTATTTTGGTTTTTTCTTCCATTACATCCTTCTGAAAGGTATTAATGGAAATTAGAACAAGTTGGTCATTCAGGCAACAATTTTTATTCAAATCATAAACAACATATGCGTGTTTTTAATAAGAAATATTAGATTTATCCTGAGGTAAATTTGATTCACAATTTATTTATGCCTGCTTGAACTTTGTATTCTTAAATATTTCAACGTGATATTAGGTTCATGGTTATGCTTTCTCAATTAGTCACATTTTGTGAAAACTTCCTCCTTATCCTTTGGTTGAAATGTAATAAAGATAGAGTAGTGAAAGTTACATTTGACTTTGTAGCTTGCTGAGAGTATATTTTAGGATTTAATAAATATTGATTTGGACTGCTTTCTTGTTTCGTTTTAGAATTCAATCTCCATTCATGTTGAAATCATAAAAGTTATTCATGCAATTAATGTTGCTTACAATAAAGGTTGATAGTTTGTGACTTTAGAGTGACCAAATCTAATTATATAGGCTTTTTAAATAATGATGTTGTTTCTTGATATTTTTAATTTAGATGACATAATACAAAATTTAAATGTAAAATGTCTTTCATATTTATAGAAAAAGGATAATTGTCATCTTTGGTGTAAAAGAAAGATGTAATGAATGGTGGGATGACATTTTGGATTTTCTTAGATGTGAGTTCTATCAAAATAGGTTTTCATACTTATTATATTGTGTTTCTTAACTAGGTTTTGATATACTCATCCTACTCCTTTATATTTCTTTTTTTATGTTATTTGAATATGTTATAAATGATTAATATAACATAGAGTATCAACTTAACGGGAAACATATATTATAAGGTGATGCTTTTGTATATTATGTTTCATAGAAAAAATTTCTAAAAGTGAGAGTCACATTGATGTGGAATTTATTAGAATGTTAATGGTAAAATATTGAATGTGGCTTTTGAAGTATGACCAAAGAAAATAAATCAATATAAAAAGGTTGTGTTATGTTTTTTTTTTTTTCTCTATTCTTTCACAATTATTTCCCCTTCTTTCTTTTACAATTGTGATTATATTTTAAGTGTTTTTTTTTTTAAATATTCCCTAGTTACATTGTTCAAACTAGTAAATCAATTAATTTAAGAAAAAGAAGGAAGTTTGATTAAAATTTTCAAAAGCATAAGATCATAAAGTAGAAACTTTTTGAAATTTGAAGGGTTAAATAGATTTTCTATAGTACCAAATTGGTAGGTACCTCTAAAGTAGAAGACTAATAACAAGTAACATAATAAATTCAAGAAACATTTTTAATTTGATTCTCATATCATATTAGAAAATAAGTTAATTCATTCTCACATAACTGTAAAGTGAGAATTGCTCTTACTTATATAATTTACTTAATTTGATTTTATTTCTAGTAGAAATGAGATGAAAAAGAAGATTTTGTAATTTAATTTTTTAAAAGAGAAACTATCATCACAAACATCCTTAAAAGATGAGTGGCTTGTGCATATTCTGAAATCCAGTAATGTATTTGTGATATATCATGTTCTACACAACTAACTCACCAGATTCCATTCATCTACATGTGGGTTTTTGAAAATTTCAACATAACATTACTGATGCTGCTAGACTTGCATTGCTTCCTCTCTTCAAAGAGTTAGTACGGTTACATACACATGGTTTTGCTGGTTAGCAGAGAAACATGTCAACACCTATTTACAAGTTTCTTGTATTCTCTTGTCAAACTTCAAAGGGCTCAGGAAGAGAAGAGCAATGCCTCTAGCAAGTTCAAAAATTGCAATTTGCCTCATTTGAAACCTGGTCATAACTTGAACATAGTTCCATGTTCACTGACACTGCCACCAGAAAGCTTTCTAATTATCTGCCATAACCTTTTGCTTCTTCCAGTACTCAAAGGACCTGAATAAGAATGTCTTCTAAATGATCCTGACACTCTCCTTCCATATCTTGCAGATGCTGAGCTGAATAACTCTGATGCCAACAGCCCATTTTCAATATCAACTCCAGAATCATAATTGGTGGCTGAGGATTGGCCTTGGAAATTATCTGAAACTTGTCTAGAATGACTGAAATCAACAGAGGTAGAACTTGAGCCTGCTTCTCTTGCCTCATCACATTCATTGCACACTAGTTTCAAAGCCTGAACAACCTCACCCATAAAGGGACGGTCCGAAACCTCTGGTTGTACACACATTGAAGCAATGGCTGCAACTTTAGCCACACTATCAGAAGGCACATCAGGTCCCAGAGATGGATCTATTATGGCTGCCACTCCTTCTTCGCTTGAGAGCAATGGACGAGCCCACGCAACGAGATTCTCTTGACCGGGAGATCGCGACATGTCTACTGGTTTTCTTCCGGTCAAGAGCTCAAGGAGGACAACACCATAGCTGTAAACATCACTCTTCACAAGAAGATGCCCGGTCATTGCATACTCTGGAGCCACATAACTGAATTTGTTTTTCAAAATGAAAGAAAATTTAATCAGGGAATGCATAGTAGTATACCAACAAAAAATAGTGTGGATATTTCCATGGGTTGAAAAGAGGTGATCATAATAACAATAGCTGGCAAAAAGTTGGACAGTAGAATTTAGATGTTTGTCAAATCAGGGATTAAATATCATTATTCAACTTTTCAACTATTTTTTTGAGTGTTTACTCTTCCAAAATAAATCTATAATGGATTAGAGAGTTATTCAATTTTGAGATGATAACTTATGCACAATTCAACATTTGTCACTCTGCCAAATGGATAATCTAGATGCAGCATATGGGTTGAAATCTGGTTCCACGAGAAATTACCAGAAATAGCACTAACATGTACTTATTTCTGCACTTCACTTCTTCAAAAATAATCTCAGTCAAAATTTATTTCAGACAGATACAAGTTCAAAAAATTGTTGGTTATTAACATAAATGACTACAGAAGCAAATGTCTTTAGACATGGTTATGAAATTACTTCTTGTTGCTAAACTGATAGAATTCTAGTTTTAATGTATCTGATTAATAGACCTCCACAAATTTATGATGTAAGAGGTGACAAGAAAAACTTGAGAGTCGGTAATGTGAGGGAGATAACTTGTAGATAAATATATCAAGAGAAAAGCAGGAAAGAAAGAAGTCTGTTACCCGAAAGTTCCCATTACACGTGTTGATATGTGTCTGTTCTCCTCATCAGCTGCTGTTCGGGCCAATCCAAAATCTGATACTTTTGGTGTAAAATCATCTTCCAGCAAGATATTACTAGACTTGAAGTCTCTATGTATGACATGAGGACTCGAATCTTCATGCAGATAAGCCAGTCCACGAGCAGCGCCAAGTGCTATCTTTATCCGAGCACTCCAATCAAGGGGGCTATTTTCCTTGTCCACCCCTACCAAAGAACAAGATCAAATATAAGAAAAATCATTAACTTAAAAAACTAAATTATTGGAATGGTATTTGAAACTGATTTAAGTACCATGTAAATGGGATTCCACACTGCCATTTGGAATGAGTTCATAAACCAGGCACCGGAAGCTGATCTCTGTGCATATACCAATCAATTTAACCAAGTTTCTATGGTGAAGGCGGCTAAGCATCTCTACTTCAGAAAGGAATTCACGGTCACCATGATGATCCTCTCTTTTTAGAACCTTGACAGCTACTTTTGTCCCATCTTCAAGTGTACCACTATAAACACGCCCAAAACCACCTTCCCCAAGTACCCTGGAGTCATGGAAATTATCTGTGGCTTTCTCAATGTCACTCATGCTGAAAGTCTTAGCAGATCCTGTATAAGCAGCCATGCTAGACCGGAATGATGTCGAAGCTGAAGCAAGCCTGCCTCCAACTGCTGATCCAGCAGCACCTGTGAAATTTGTATGTTTGTTTCTTAATAGAAAAAAAGACTGATAAAACAATCAATTTGACACAATATTGGGTGATAAGGAGACACTAGAAATTATGAGAGACCAATTATTTAATTTCAATGTACCTTACTTGAGAAAATGATCTTAGTTGTTAAAATTATTGCAACTGCACTTTTATCTTTCTGCTTAGAATTGCCTACCATTGTTTTCCTAATGCTATTAGATGAGGTAAATAATAAGTATATGGTCTGTAGTTCGTAATTATAGGATCTTTTCTCTCTTTTTGGTGGAATATAGTGATTTTTAAAATGATTAACCAAGACAACGTTTCTAACATGAAACATGCACTACTTTACCAGATTTCAAGACACTACTATCTGCATTACCTGGTGCTTTGGTAAGTGAAGGAGACACAACAGGTGGGGTTGATGCCAATTTACTTGCATGATCTCTGAACTTGAACAAGGCCCAAGCAGCAGCAAAGCATAAAACAACTGCTAGAAAAACTGAGAGAGAAATAATAGCAATCATGCCTTTGCTAAGTCCACCTTTATGCTGCCTCTTTGATATGTCAACCCCAAGGGGCTTTATGGTCCTACTGTTATTGCCACCACCCGAATATGGACCACCATCAACAATTGTAATGCTTGAAGGAGGTAAAGGAGGAGATGGAGGCAAACCTATATTCAAAGAGCCACATAAATTTCTAACCAGAAAAGTCAGGAAGAGGGTACAAGACATTCAAAATTTATACATACCTGGATAGCTCACATATAATACGTCATAATCACCAAAGTAAGAAGTCTTTATAGCCACCTTTTTATGCCAAAATCTCTCAGAAGTTGAAAAGGCTGTCGTGTTATCAAACTTTTCCCCAAGTGGTACCAAATCAATGAATACAATAGTTTTATCAGGTTGCAGGTTTGCTGCATCAGCTCCCATAATGCGAACTTGACTTTGATTCATGAAAACCCCAATGGCAATTTCAGAAGCAAACTCTGAAACCAAAGGGAAGAAAGTATACAAAGAAACACTAAGGCGAAGCCTGACTTTCATAGGCCACACGCATTTGCAAGGTGCTCCAGGTGGAGTACTTGTATAGGGTTCTGAGCAAACCAGCGATATACAATCTAAAAAATGAAGTGACATTTATATTTCAGTTTGATGAATGCAGCAAGCAAAAAGAACATATACAACAGAGGAAACATATAAAGCTCAAACTATTAACTAACCTTCATTGGGAGGTGGGGGTGGCAGTGCTTGAATACGAGGTAGGACTGGCTTCTTAGGGCTCTTGGAAGGACGTAAAGGAGATACTTCAGGAGGATGAAATGGAACTTGCAATAACAAACACAATGAATGGATGAAAAAGGATAAGTAGATGGTAGTGAAAAGACCAGATTTCCTAAACTATTTGTGATGAGTACGAAAGTTTAATCTGTCTTACTTTTGGTTGAGTGAGGCGGTATTTTGAATGATGGAGAAGGAGCTGGTGAAATCTCGCTTACTGGAGACTGAATAGGGAAGGCAAACGGGGAAACTGTGGAACCTACTGTGAACAAAAGCTTCAGTAATCAAATTTCCCTTTATTTCTTCATTTATTTATCAGTCTAACAGAAGAAACATCTTATAAGCTCGCCCAACGTTTTTAGGTACCTGTGCTCAATGGTGATGGAGCATGATGTCTGTGCCTACTTGCTGGAAGCTGTGAGGGAGGACTTGGTTCATCTACATAAAATAACCAAGCAAAAAGCAATATATTCAATTGCAGTGAAATTCTTCATTTGTGTGAAACAATTAAATAGATTGATTAATAAAACAAACCTTGGTGTTTTAAAGTGGAAGGAGGAACTGAATCTGATGATGCAGGAGCAGGGCTGCTGATTGTGTTCCTTGTGTGGTGATGCTTATAGAATGTGGTTGATGGTGAAGATTCAGGAGGATGATCTTTGTTAGGAGATGGCTCAGGAGGATAGTGAGATTGCCTTGCTTCAGGTACAGAAGGAGGGGCTACAGCAGAAAAGAAAATAATTAAGTTAACTCAGTATGTGTACATTCCTTATTGGTTCAGTGTGTGTTTTACTAATTAAAATTTCATTTGTTATTTTTGCACTGTTTTCCATCTGCTAAAAATAGGTTTGGCATAGTAAATGATTGAACATGATAAAAAAATGTTGTGCATAAGATAATTTTAAAAAAGATAAAATTACATTTCCAAAAGAATTCACCTTGTTTTGGACAGTGAATTTTAAAATTCTAAGACATTTAAATACATTGAATTTGAATTGATCTCATTTTAAATTGTTTCACCTTTTAAATGTTTTGTTTGAATAAGACAATTTAAATTTAGTAAATTTTAATTTTCTTGTTGGGATAAAGTATTTCAACAAATTCAAAAAATTCTTTAAATATCAAATAATTGTTAAAAATTTAAAAATATGAATTTGAGGATATGAAGAATTTTAAATTCTTACTTTTTAGGTGGAATTGAAATTGGTTAATTTTAAGTAATCCAATTACTCTAATAAAATTCTAGAATTTCAATTTCTTTCAAAATTCCTTATCTGAACAACATATTTTTTTTATAAAGCATTTCAAATTCTCTAAAAAAATGAATTACCCTCTTAAAATGCAGTGTCCAAACACAATGTCAAGCTTTATGTCAACTTTGTATTTGCTAAACTTAAAAAATCATTCATGTGCCTTTTCCCACTTTCATGAGAGTTGCTTTTTCACATGATATTGGAGCCTCTATGACAAAGTGTTCTTGAGTTGAAAACTTTGCCATCTCCATTGAATATGAAATGAGTAGAATTTCAATTCATAGTAAAACGTTCTTGTTCTGTGGCCACTTTTAAGCCAAATGAACTCGTGCGAAAGAAAGTGTTATAAAATCTTTCTTGGTCTTCAACCAGCAAAGGTTTTTGGAAGAGTAGGTTTTTGACAAAATGGTTAGGGAAATCCTTTTGATTCATGCTGTTAGTACAATGAGCAATCCTCTAGTTAAGAAATGACAACTTATCTAAAGCAGTTTAATATTAGTGTATACCTTGAGCAGGCGAATGTACTATAGCCGGTAGTGGCTTCTGTGTTTTGTATGGAGGAGCAGAAACTGGTTCTCCACCTTTTCTCCAATTGAAGCTTCTAGAAGGTGTTAATGCAGGAGACACAGTAGGTGCTGCACCAAAATTTTTTGTGCTAATTAAATTAGTTAATGCACAATAGAAATTAGCAACACTAAAGAAATTATAGTATTCCGATGTGGTAAAAGAGATTTCATTGTTAAGCTATATACTAATAGTTGTATGTAACAATTTATTTTAGTGATTGCAATTCTTTTTCATATTTAGCAACTTCGTGGATTTAGCTTCTTGGGTATGAGGTGTGTAAAGTGAGAAAGTATGAGAGAATCCACCTTGATTTGAATTAAAGTATCGCATGATTTAACCCAATGTGGATGCACTCTTTTTTCTCACCTTAGAAGATATAAATCACTATGTTGATAATCTTTAACTTATAGAATTTAGGTTTAGGGTGTAGGTCAATCCTACAAATCCGACTTGTAAAATAAGGACAGACTAAGCCTTATAAGCACCACTTAGGCCATATTTCTTATTAATTTGGGATTTCAAATGCTTAAGAGATTTCAAATTTGGATTCTAGGATGCTTCACTCAACCATATCCTTTCTTGAAACAATGGTAACCAATTGTAATAAGCTGCTAGTAAAGCAGGCTAGTGGTGACCACAATTATGGTGATTTTCCAACTATTATATTAAATATTTTGCATTCATAACTCATCAAACATCATTTATCAACAAGTTCATGAAATTCTTTTATTATTCTACTCTGCATCTAGCAAAGATTAGGTATGTAAAGGAAACATTACATATCAGTCATAATTCTTTTATCTCAATTGAATTGTTCAGATATATAAGCCAATCCACATTTCCTAACTCATTGTCAAGTTATTATGTGAGGTTAAAATGAGAGAGATATAATAACATCTCTTTGTGGGTCATCAAAAGCTATAGTAATTCAACAACAAAATACACATTGTACCTAAGATTGGTTTTAAACCTTCATCGTTCGAAGAGTAGAAAGACTACAGATGTGGAAATGAAAAGATTAAATGCTTTAACAGAAAAGAATCATTTCTCAAAGTTTGCACCTGGTGATTTGGATGGAGATGCTGCTGGTACGAATGGGTGGACCAATGGTGGATCTGCTGGAAATGGACTTGGTGGTGTAACTGATGCGCATGGATACAATAAGAGAAAAATCAATGAGACAAGTAAAAGGAATAATATGATAAAATTAATAATAGATATTATAATTGTCCCTTCTTTCATCAAAATAAGGATATATGAATGGAGTTAATTTTGGTAAAATAGGTGGCCTATCCGTTGGTTATTTTCAATTTTCCATGTGATGATGCATTATATTTTATGCTTTCAAGAAAAAAAAAAAGGGACTTTAGAATCACAACAGTTGAATTCTACAGAGAACCAGATAAGATTAAACAACATACATGACATTTTTGGTGCTGGGGTGTGAGTGTGACCATTATTTGCAGTTCCATTGTGAAGATCAGGTGGGAGATTTCCATGAATTGGTTGACTGACCGATGAATTTTTTGGCAAATTTGTAGGAGGTCTTGCAACTGGGGCTGTTAAAAATGGTCATAGAAACAGATATTTGAAGTCAGTATCAACTGAAAATTGGCAATGAAAGAAAAAAAAACAATTATGAACCCTCAAATAGAATTACCTTGTGAAACTGGCTCCAATGTGTGACCTGTGTTGATATCCCCTCTGGGATCAGTTGGAGGCAAACTTCCATGTTCAGTTGGCTGACTTACTGGTGGATGTTCAGGAAAACTGAATCCTAAAGGGGCTGTTGAAAATGCAAATAGAAAAAAAAAGCTTTTGGCTTAATACCAACTGCAAGTGGGAAATGAGAAAAGGAAATTTCAGAAGAAATCAGGTGACAACTTTTTTACTTTCATCACATGCCTGGTGAAATTGGCTCGGGGATGTGACCATTATTAGCACCCTCCCTATGAGGCAAACTTCCATTTTCATTTGGTTGGCTTACTGGTGAATATTTGGGCAACTCTGTGGAAGGTATTGGAACTATGGCTGTTCCAAGTTAAATAGAAAAGCATATTTTTAGGTCAATACCAATTAGAAGTTGGATACGATGAAATGGAAAAACCATCACTAAGAATACCAACTACATGGCAAGACTTTTTATCACACACCTGGAAAAGCTGGCTCAGGCTTGTGACTCTTATTCCTCTCATCAGTCTTAGGAGGGAAACTTCCATGTTCAATTGGTTGGCTGACTGGTGAAGTTTTTGTCGAATTGCCTGAAGGTATTGCAACGGGACCTGTTCAAGAAGTGATAAAAGAGCTGAATTTGGGTTATTATTAATGGGAAGGTTCCCCCAGAAAAGAAACTTATCAGCCATGTACCTGGAGCAATTGGTGTGAAAACAGGAGGACTAAAAGCAGGTGTTTTGCTTTGAGGGGGACTTAGTTGTATGGATGGTGAAACATTCCCTTCTGCAGTTGATGGTCCAGGAGCAGCATTAAATGGCGGCGATGATGAAGTTATGGTGCTTGCACCAGGACTAGGAGATATGGATGGTTTAGATTCTTTTGTCTTCTCAGGAGTTGGAGCTGATTTAGGAGGTGGTAATGTAACCGGAGAGGACAAGAATGGCCCTGGATGGTGAAAACACAAGTTTTTGGTCAGATAACCGCAATATAATCTAGTGGAAAGGAGTGAGATTACCATTTGGTACTTCTTGGGGGCTTGGTGCAATGGTTCTCCATGGTTCTTTTGGGTGTACAAGACCAGGTGCTTCACTGGGGGAAGGATTCACATGTATGGTTTTCGGAGATGGGGATATAACAAACCCTGAAAGAAGGAACAGAAGTATTAAATACCAGAAGAAGCTAATAGGGAGAGGACAATGAATAATCAAGTTCAAAAGGCTCAAAATTCAAACTCATTTTGTATGATATTAGATTCAATTTTAGATTAGATTAGATTAGATATACCATTGGGATCTGAAGGTGATCTTGGTGGACTGCTTCCCCATGACAGTCCAAGATGGCTAGGAGCAGGTGCTTCTTCACTAGGATGAATGACGGGAAGGAATGCTGGAGATGGGGATATAATTGACCCTAGAAGATGATATTATCAATTGGAAGCCAAAAGTTTCATAGGAAAAAAGGAAAACATATCAACTTTCTTTTCTATGAGCAGGATTAAAATTATCAAATCTGATGACTTATGCTCATGCATTAGTTATGCAAGCATATGGCTCACATCAGTTATATCTTTATGAAAACTTTAACATTTGGAATCTTGGTATTTCTCATCTGGCTGAGTTTGTACTTTGTGTGTATCACGAAAACTAATTTTGAAATAAAAATAAAGGACTGTGGTTCAATTGAGAGATGGAAGAGTTCAGAAATCAATTTTCTGCCCATACAAATTTAAATGTTGAAAGCCATTAGATTCTTAAGGAACAACACTAGCTTCTTATAATGAGCATTTAAATGTGATTAAAAGAAATCAATGCACATACTAAAAGCACCTTCACTAGATGAACCTCCACGATTTTAAAATGATCACGGGGAGGGTAAGAAATCAATCAATATGCCAAAAGTACCTTCACTACTACAAACCCTCCGGCTTTCAATATTCTGTAAATTACAAGCTACAATTTTCTTAAGCCAGCAAATCCTATATGCATCTATTTGTATGCTTAACAAAGAAGAAGAACTGGTATGAAGCAATGATCATAGAAAGAAAAATCATTATTATCAGCTGAATCTGTAGTAAGCAGCAAATGTTTTTGATTCTACTAACGCATAGGCTCACAGCAAACAAAGGGTTAAAAAACCATTAGCAACTTGCCTTTTTGTTTAATATATTCAAACCAAAAATAAGATTTTGTAGGTAATGCAAGAGTACAATAGAAAGAGGACATCAAATGCTTCCTTTGGTTATCCTAGCTCTGAGTATAAAGGTTTAAACCGATACTATTGTAACAATTATAAAAACACGTACACTGATCAAGATCACGTACTTCTAGCCAAAGCATAACTTTGTCATAATCTATAACAAACTCAGGCTAAAATTTCTGAAGACATTAGCTTCAACAAAGCATTATGAGCATAAAGTACGTACCTTGAGATCCTTGGAATGCCACAACAAAGCCAATGACGCAGAGCTTCAACATCTGTAGAATCAGTGCCAAGATCACCCCCATCTCCAAAGATAACCTCTTCAGAAGCGAGTCAACAGAGCAACAGGACAATAAATAGGAGAAAAATAAAACTACAGCTTTGGAAGCTTATTACTTGAAGCAAGAACAAAAAGAGGTTAAATTGAAGAAGACCCACATATAGTGACACCAAAGCAATGAGAAGGAAGGTTATGGAAGAAGCCAGAAGAGTATCTGGTGAAAAGAGCAAGTGCCAGGAGAAGTGTGCCCTGAGAAGAAGTTGAGCTCATGAATTGTGAGAAAGAGAAGTCAGAGTCTTCCATGGCAGGGGTAGAAGAAATTAGAAACTAGAAGGTTGAACTCTTTCCACTGGAGTTGGTAACTAGATCAAGTAAAAAATTGATGCAAAGCAATAAAAATATGCACTTTGTGTATTCCACAATCCACACACACTTCAAGGAACCTCAAGAAAGGAAAAAGTAACAGACCCCTTCTCAGAGAGAGAGAGAGGCAGTTGGGGTGGGACAGACAGGTTCAGAGACAGAACACAAGAGTCTTAGTTTTTGTATTAAGAAAATGTGTACTTAATTTTTTTGTCTTCTAATTTTCAGTGGGAAAGTCAGATTTAAGAGTTGTTTTCAACAGAGGATAATTACCAAACTTTACTTTGATTTCAGTTCAATGGAGGTTGCCTAGTTGCTTTTCCTCTTCCCTTTGGGCAGCTCTTGGTGGCCATCTTCAGAAAGTGATTTATTGATGATAATAAGGTGTGCCAGGTGGCAAAATCTTGTTTTGCTCCCTCTTAAATCTCCCCCACATGATCTCACATTAATTAATGCTTAATTGACTTCTGCCACACCCAATAAATGGTCACCAATTAAGTTATTATGCTATGATCAATTTTAAATTGCTTCTTGTTTAGGGAAAAAGTAAAGGATTCAGTGTCCAACACATGCTTCTGTATCAGAGTTTCAAGGCCAGAATTTCAGTCACATGGTTTTGCTGTAAGAAGGGACTAATTCATCTCATCACTGCATTTTTTTTTTTTATCCGATTTATTTAGGTTGATTATGAGCTATGAACCTTCTTTTTGGTCATCTCTAATGGCAGTTCATGTTGCACCATCTTCTGACCTTTTCAACTGGATTATTGCCTAACTATTTGTCCTATGCTTTTGTCCAGCACCCCAGTTGAAATTAAGGGCTTTGGTCAGGTAAAGATTATAGCCTTAAATCAAATCATTATTATTACTAATGTTCTTGTAACGTTCAGTAACTTCTGTTGATGATGTATGGTAACTTTTTGAAGACAAAAAACATCAACACTTCTTTTGCGACCAATTTTACCTGATGGACTGTTATGAATGTGATATGTTCCGTTTCTATTTCTAAAACTTTTTTTTTTTTCTAATGATAAAGAAAAGTTGTGTTCTGATAAGGGAATCAGTGCAATAAATTGTTGTCCCCGAACCACGCATTCTTGAGAGAAGCATGTGAAAAATAACCGAAAGAGAAAACAAGTTGAACACAATTTAGGCTGAAAGAAGACAAAAGCATGGCGCTATTTGTAATTGATGTACATGAAATCAAGTGGTTCAAGAGAGAGAGACATTTCTCATTGGGCCAATTAGAATTAATTTTTTGTTTCTTAACAAAAATATTAAGATTTAAGTGTTGTGGATTGAAAAACTTCACTGAAAATATTCTTTTATTATTAAAAATTCATGGTTCTTACTAAAATTTAGGAATATGTTCAATTGGAATTTAAAAAAAAATTAAAATATTCTTTTCACTAAAAGGTCATTCATTTAAGACTTTTTAAGATTTTTAATCCCTAAATTTCTTTTTGTGATATTCCATTTAGATCATGAAGTGTGACCATCTCAAGTTCAATAAGTACACATACGAGGATTTTTGTAAAGGATAATGAAATTCGGTGATATTTAATTGAGATTTTAAAAGACTAAAAAAGTTTCTAATATTTAAATGAAATTATCCTGTTTATTGAATTTTATGGATTTTTATATCACTTTTTATTTGAATGTATACATATTTTTCCCGTGAAACAATCTCATCCAAGTAAGTACATGAGACTTTTCGACTCTAATATAAACTTTTCTCAATTTCAATAGTTCTAGAAGTACAATTTTCTATTCTAATTTTAATTTTTTTTCTTAGTCTATGTAATCGTTTTCTAATTTCTTTTTATATTAAATGTTTGGATTATGTTAATATTATTATATATGACTGTTCAATTAACGAAAAAATATTTTTTTATTTGACTTTTGTACTTAATGTTGTTTTATGACTTACTCAGTTTTTTACATTTTCTTCAACTGTAGAACTGTCAGGAAATAATTTCAACAATATGGTTTAAACTTATTTGTAATATAGAAGTAAGACATATATTTTCAATATTATAACATAGATAATAGATACATAATAGAGAAATTGATGCAAACATCCTCTTTGCATACAATAATTTCTTATTTATTGTGTTTTTGTTTTTGTAAAAAGAAAAGCAAAGGTAAGAAAATAGTAACATGGTAGAATTGAAGTCTTGAATAATCTGAAATAGGTGTGATTATGGATTTAATTAGCAGTGTAGTTTTGAAAAGCATTGTTAATTAAGAAAGACAAAAATCTGAGAGAGGGGTCCAGAGAGTGAAACACTGAGTGATGCTTTTCTTGGATTGTAGTGCAAAGACAATGGCCTGAAGATGGTGGTGCTGGATTTTGCTGTTCACATGCACCATAACACCATTGATGGTAGGGTCCATATGCAAACTCCTATTGTGACACATTTTCTTTCACAAACTTCTCTCCCCAACCATTAATTTATGTATGTGCAACTCACACCTCACTAAGGGATCATGGCCTCTATTTTAGGGACACTAATGACAACTAATCTTGAAGTGGCATGTGAAAATGGAGGATTTTGTTGTGTGTATAATAAAGACCTAAAGTAAGTCTTTGAACCCCAAATGGCCCTTTTCATTTAGATGTTCTTTTATATAGAATAAAATACAAAATTTCCCCTTCTCATTTTTTTTTTCAATTTCTTGTGTGTAAATATATATATTCCAACATTTATTATCATCATGGAAGCTTGAAAACCATCTTTCTTCTTTGAAATGCACTTAAATTTTTAGCTATTCTTTTGTACCACAATTCATTTTGGAAGAACAAAACTTATTGTATTAGCCAATCACCTTTGTTGGATTAATTTGGATTAATCTTAGTGTCCTTTTGTTTTAAAATTAGATAAAAATTAAATTAGGTGATCTTTCGTTTTCAGTTATATACATATATATAATATATAGTTTTTCATCAATGAAATTTTAATCAAAATCTTGCCTAAATATATATTTAGGCTTGGTTAGATAAAGTGACATTTATTAAAAAAAAATGATTCTAAAAATAAAACAAACGTGTCTTACAAGATTAATCTTTCATTAAGTATAATTATTGTTGAATTTCAAATACTCTTCAATTTTGACTAACTATATATTGAACAAGTGAAATTCTCACTCCCACCCAAGATAGAGAAATCCACCAAACATTCTTCACAACCACCAACGACATCAAAATAGTATATATTGATGTCAAAACCATCAAAACAACAAACATAAATTGTCTTATTATTAATCTAAACAAAGTATGTGGTGGCTATTTCACAAAAAGAGGAACAAATAAATACATGAAGTGTGTATAAACAAATTCAAACAAAGACAATCCTAAAATTCCATGTCATTAATCTCACTAAGCAAAACAAAAAAAATGTCACGTGGTATGTGGAAAGGGACAAGCAACAAAGAATATAGCCACGGATACATTCAATATGGTCCACTTAGTCTTTGAAAATACACTTATTTTTTCTTTCTTAATTTTCATGTCCCAAACCCTAACCCCACAAAAAAATATAGTAATGTTTTTTAGAGTTCAAATTCATAGTTCAAAGGGAACAAAGTTCTAAGTAGAATGTGACATAATGCATGTTTCAAAAGGTTTTTGTTTAGTTTCTTGTCACTCACTCCACCCTGTTACTCCCTTTGGTCCCCACTCTATTTTTCATCCTTTGGAACAATCCATTATTAGGGTTTCATCATATACTTTCTTTCCCTCTGGGGAGCTAAAACTAATATTTTCCTACAAGGTAACAACCATGCAAGTTACCAAAGGAAGAAGGGGACCAACATAAAAGAGTTTCATCCAATGCTTTCAAACCATGTGCAAGAACTTTTTAGCATAGAATTCTTATATCGCATGCATAACTTTAGGATCTTCATTCACTTTTGCTAAGGCTGAAAGAAGCACTTTTGAAGAACATTCCCATGGTTGTTGAGGTGGTTCCTTCCTACAAAGCTGAATTCCGAAGAAACCTCCATAAAATATATTATTAACCTATATATATAAATTGACCCCCCAGCAGCTCAATGGTGTCTTGCATCTTTAAAGTTTTTACTTGCATTTACATGTGCATAATATTTTATTTACAGCATGTGCATAATATTTTTTTTTTAAAATTCTACATGTGTATTTTTTTCGTATTATTATTTTATATATTTCTATAGAATTATGTTTTAAATTCAACCAAGGGATGTCTATGAATATCAATAAACAAAGCAAATACATAAAGTTTCTTTTTCTGATTTACTTTTTATTATTAATTAAAATTTATTAAATCTTATATATGTTTGGGTCGTATTTATTATTCAAGAATCTGGGTTATGATTTTCAATAGATTTTAATCCATAATAAAATGTTATAAATAATATATTTGAAAACGAATTAGTTTTTCCCTATTGGTTTGTTGAAGTTGGCTCAATATTCAGTATGGTGTAACAGGGGATGAAAAGAAAACAATTATGATAACGGGAATAAATCCTCACACCTGCAAGATTATGTGAGGAGTGACCAAACAAATATACGAAATAATAAAAATTATAAAATAATCACTGAAAGTTCAAGAATTTATTAAGAAAAAGTCTTAAAGTAAGATAAAGGTTTTCTTTATCTTACTCATCAATGTTATTATAATGCAACTGGTCATTGATTCCGTTAAAACACTGGATTGTTGGTTCAACCAATAGATCACTAATGTAACTTTATGACCTAATATATTATTAAATATATAATTTTATTTTACATATATAATATAACTTTTTTTAAGTTAATAATGTAACAATAAAGGTAAAACAATCATAATATTATTCGATAGATCATTGGGACATAAGTTTAATTCTCACTCTCAAAGAAATGCATATTCGATAGATTATCAAACCCTTCAGTTCTTTTATTTAATTAGAAAGGCATATTTCACTTCCTCAATCATCGTGGTGTTATTGTTTCTCTCGGAGAAGTGTCGAACATATAATTTGATGTTAGTACATTTTAATAAGCATATTTTGCATTGATAGATCACTTGGTTTTACATGTATTTTATGCAAGCTTTATTAATTTTTTACCTAGGCAACAAATTTTAGCATGTATATTTCTATTGAATCTAAACTATTAATTAAGGTAAATCAATTCCCGTAAACTATTTAGATGTGTTTAGACAAGTTTATACACAAGCATTTTTGTAAGAAAAGAATAGAAAAAAATGAAATGAATTTTTTCATAAGTTATAATTAGAGTATACATTAGATAAAAAATAAAAATTCAAAAAAAGTTATATGAAAAATCTGTACAAACTAATTCATGCATGAAGAAATTTATTTCAATTTTTCCTTATTTTTTCCTCTTAAAAGTCTTTTAAAAAAAAGTTTAAATAAGCGTTTGGTGACATACTTTATGTTGATGTAACTTAAATAATAACCCTTTTAATCTAAAACTGAATTTTGGACTAATTATGATGATTTTATGGGATCCACCAAAAAGGAATATACTAAACAAAAACTAAAATATGTGCAAAAACCAGTATTTGTGGAGAAGGGAAAAAATAATAAGTAACCACCAATTCCTCTTAGAAATCCCATGACAACCAAATTTATGATTCTTAGGATATTCTTGGGATACAAAAGGATAGATATCTTTAACTTTACACTTGCTATTTTTTTGTTAAATCTTTGCTAAAATTTGTTAACACTCTGCCTAGTTTGGTTGAATACCTGAGTTGATTTTGATTCTACAATACTATGATTAATATTGGCAATCTTCTTCTTCAACCATATTCTCCTTCAGCACCTTGACAATGTTACAATTACTTGAGCACTATCCTGATATGCTTTATGATGCACCTACCTCTCTAGTTCACTCTATCCACAACTTATGCCTTAATTTCATAAGTCATTCTTTGTAAGAAATTTCCCATCTAAATCACTCATTTTTCCATTCCAGAATTCATTCTAATTTGTTTTCCTTCCATTTTCCCATTCCTTAAGATTTGAATTCATTTACGACCTGAGTATTTTTTTAGTATACATTAGCTATCCTACCAGAATCTTATGCATATTCTAACACCAACTTTCCATAAAACATTTTGGTCAAACAAACTAATTTGATCCCTAATCTATATACGTTTTTCATATCCCTCATAGATCAAATTTTCATGCATTCCCCTTCTTTTAAGTTTCTCAAATCCTCTTATTTAGACTTCAAAACCCCTTCCAAAGGCTTTAGACTCTGAAAACCACTTTTCAAAGGCTTTTATTTTCTATTACTAGTCCCAGTTTCCATTTTATCAAGAGAAATAAATTCATGTCCTTCCCTTATAATATCCAAAAGAAAATTCAAGAAAAAAAAGAGTAAGAAAGACAATATTTCAAGGAAGTAAAGTGTTGTTTGTTTTCATTACAATATTGATTGACATATATTAGAGACGTAAGGATTTAGAAATGAGAGGTGAATGTGTGTACTGTAAATTAAGATTTTTTGTATTATCGTAACATTTCGATCCCTAAATTACTTATGAAAGTGATGAATTGTGGCAATTGTTTTCAGCTGAAAGAAACCCTAGCCCAATCAAATATGGAAGGTGAGTATGGAATCTCTTTGTTGAAAATAATGTGATTTGGGCTTTAGCCAAGCCTATGGCCACTTTCAATTTAGCAGTATTTGGTAAGAGCGAGATTCGTAGATAAAGAAAAAGACACATTTTTTATCTGGTTGCACATTTAAAGCTAAGACCAAAATCTTGAATCTGTCTACCAAAACAATATATTTGAAATATTAGGAGGTGTTTAGTGTAAAAAAAAATATTTTAATTTAAAAAAAAAATTGAAGTTGAAAATGGAAGTTCCAAATTTAGTATGTATTTACAATTTTTGCATTTATCCCAATATTTAAACCTTTATATGCAGAATTTAGTGTAAAGACTTGTGCTTCACCATTTACCCACAACCATGTATCCTTACTTGTCTTATTAAATCTGAGACTTGCTATCTTGTCCAGCATTTCCATTAGTTGGTTTTCTTCCCACTTCTCCATGCCATATAAAGTTCTAATTATATATAAAAAAAAATAAAGTAAGACAATTTATGATAGAAAAAGAAAAAAATATGAAAAATATTATTATATAAAAATGTCATAAAGAAAATATAATTCTGCTTGAGATACTCGAGCATGCATAATAGAGAGAAAGATAGAAAAAAGAGAAAAAAAGAATATGACAAATAATTTATATAATATAAAAGTATGATATGTAACTATGTTAGAGTATAATTCTACTTTAAATATCCCATCATTATTAGGAGAATAACATATGATAAAGTACAAATTACACTCATTCTTTTTTAACTTGATACTTAATAGATATTAAATTTGTGCGTTATCTTTTATCTATTATAGAAAATATGATATTATGAAAATTTAATGCCAATATAAAATAAATTTCCTTTTTCCTTTAATATCAAATACGTATATACTTATTTCCAACTTCAATTACAGTAGTCCTATTTGATCAATCTCAATATTTTTCATCACCATATAGATTTAGAAAATGGCAACTTGTATAAGTTAATTTCTGATTCCTACAAAAGGCCAATCTCCCAAGTAGACATTTGCAAAACAGTGTGCTCTCACATCCACTGGATAGAAATTTAAGCATTTTGAGTCAATTGATTTCATTTCTTACTTGTCATATCATTACCAAAATTCCAAATCACTCAAGTGCAATTAACAGTATTATTCAAACATGGATGAGTCAGAATTGTCTGCAAGGAATAAAAATGACAATGTTAATTTAAAATAATCAAACTCAGTAAAAACATACTAATGGATAGCTACGAAGTTAGAAAACATAAATATATATTAATGTAGGGTTATGGATCCAGATGAACATGATGATTGATTGATAAAAATAAATTAATGTAGTTTGAAGCAGAAGACTCAAAAGAGTTGTTGAAAATATGGTCAACAATGAAGAAGACAAACATCCTGATGAGATGGAAGATTAAAATATGAGCATGCACACCGACTTTTGCGTCATATTACTTTCGAGTCAAACAAAATATGAAAGAGTAGTTTAATTTAAATTTTCTACCAATATTTTCTCACAAACTATTTTATTAAATAATGTTTTGCACTAGTAATTTAGATGTGCAATATATAGACTAATATTTATTCTGTATGGCTAGTAATTTCGTAATATCTTTTATCAGTGACTGAAATTCATAAATAAATAAATGTTTTAAACATATAAACTATACTTTAAATTTATGATAAATAAAGTATATAGTATGATACCATGTTAATTTCATTTAAAAGTATTAATAAAGATAAGCCACCAACAAATCTCAGAGGAGGAAACCAAGCACTATGTTTAAAGCTTCTTAATCTGAAAGTGGGCAGCTTCTCTAATATAACAATCAATTAACGATATCATAAATAATTTATTATTAAAAAACCCATATGTTTTATTATAGAACAAAGTTAAATCTAAATACGTAGAAATAAGAATTGTTTAATATTTTTACTTTTAAAATGAATTTAAGAATTAATTAATTCTGATCTACTGGCATGCTTTTATAATAAGCTAGATATATAATAACTCTCACCAATATAAAATATAACTATATGCAGACACGTGTGTAATACATATACTTAATTAATAGTCTTTATCACCTTCACACACAAATTTCCATCTTCTTCTGAAATTATAATATAAACTATGTTTATCCACTTGTTTATGGTAGAAGTTAATCACTTTCAATTAGCATAGCTGGTCACGCCATGCTTTCATTATAGTAAAATAATAGTCTGTGATGGTTGTTAACATATAATAAAGAATGAAGAATAACAACAACACGCACTAATGAAGCCCCTGACGTTTGCACAAACACACCAAAAAGAAACAGACGAAAACTGCTAAACCTTCCTTTTATATAATACACACCACAAAACTTCTTTCAATTCCCACACTTCAATCCAAAAATAGAAGAGAATCTGATCCAACAACAATGACTGAAACAGCAGCAAGAGGTGAAACTGTTTATGGTGTTGTGACAAGTTGGTTCACACCCTCCTACCTCTTCATCTTCATCAACCTTGTTATTGGCACCATAGCCATCACCTCTCGTTTCACCAACACAACCAAACGTCAACGCCACCACCAACTCGTCCGTTCTCCCTCTTTGCTGGACCGGTTCACATCCTTCAACATCCGTTATCACAAACATGAACCGACAACAACGTTAACGGCTCACAACGTTGTTGTGGAACCTGTCCAGACTCTAGAATCGCCACGTGCGGTTGAAATCACTTCCTTTGAGCCTAGTTTTCATACGGCTGAGACTAAAGAAGATGATCAAGTTCAAAGTAATGACTCACCCCAGTTGGACCGGGTTCCCTCTTCGTCGCTGTTAGACCGGATTAGGTCTTTTAGTTTTCGTAAAACGGAAAGTAAAAGTTGTGACTCCGTTCAGCAGCAGCCATTGGGCCATGCTCCTTCCTTCCTCCAGCGGCTTAAGTCTTTGACTTTTGACAAATCGGAGTGTGAAACTGAGGTGGCGGATGAAGGGGAGGTGGTGGAGGAGAGGGAAGAAGAGGAAGGGGTGGACGCCAAGGCTGATGATTTCATCAACAGGTTCAGGCAGCAACTGAGGTTGCAAAGGCTTGACTCTATTCTACGTTACAGGGATATGCTCAGACGGAACTGATAACAACACGTCACAAGAGAAGAAGAAACTCTTGGATTCAATATTATTTGAAGGAGAAACGTGGAACAGTATGATATCACTTTTTTTTCCGAATGTTTCTTGCGTGAACACGAGAATTTGGGTACCTGGTTTGTTGTTAGTTTTTGTGTTGTGTTTGCTAGGGTTTGTAAGCGTTGCTGTTTTTGTTTTGTTATTGGAAACAAAATTAACAGGATGTATAGCAAGCAACAACCGATATATAGTCTTTTGAATGGAAACAATTTTTAAAGATGAAATCTTAGGTTGTTTACCGATATGGTTTCTTGGTCACTCTTACTAACTGTGAGGGGTGCTGTGTTCTAGGTTATTTATTTGTCTGGATGTTATTCTCATCACTCTAACTAACAGAATTTACAATAGTGATAAGAATTAGTAAAAGAAAAAATAAATTATCTTCACCGAGACAGCCTAATTGAAACTTTGAAAGGGAAAAACTAAATGAAACAAAACTACAGAAAAATAAGACAAATATTTTATTACAGGAATTCCCTAAGCACGTGGCTATAATAGAATCCATATATATTTGTCATATTTCATAGGTAGATCTAGAGTCTTCGTCAACCTTGTTGGAACTCGATTGTAACTTAGACTTACTTTACCATTATCGGCTGAATGTTGGTCAAAAAGTGTAGATTTATAAATACTGCGTACTCACGTGTTCACACTAGGAATTTTTTTTCACATTCATAACATTGAAAATATTAGTTTCCGTTCACCAATGCAATTACAAACAGCGTCAGAAAACCATATGCACAATCACAGGTTTAAGGAGGGAGGGCTTTAAAATTCCACAGCCACGATAGAATTAAACATTTTGTTTTAATTACATAGCCTAAATATTCTTTCCTCTTTCACATTTAACTCTAATTCCTCAACTAAATATATAACCAAGACATCTAGAAGCATTTATATAAACAACTGAAGTTATATAATCAGTATTATGTCATTTCCTCCATTTCTAAATTTTGTTAGGCAACTAAAGCATTGTAAATAAGCGCATTTAAAATTTTGTTAATATTAAACTCAAAATATACGCCATTCAAGCACTGTAATTCGTTTGGCAAATGACAGTTAATATTAAACTAAAAATTAACTCAAGAAAGTTGGCATATGACAAGACATTGAACACAGATGAGTGGATGCAGAAAATCAGGGATTCATAACTTGTTTGAGAATTCAGTAAAAGAATCACATTTAATATGTAAAAGTTATGACTATTAAATTCTAAAAATCACTGTCAGTCTATAAAAGTTATCATCACTGTCAAAGAAAAATATAATGTAAAATACCAACCTGTTTAAAGAAACGAATTCATAAAGACGTCTAAGAGAGAAAAATTAAAACTAAACTAATATCACTATTTACTTTTATTTTCTCCAAACAACTCACTTTCACTTCATAACAAGGGACACTTTCAACTTTCAACGGGACACTGACACCCTTATCCCCTTCCTCCGGAAATCCGAACAGAAGAAAGGACCAATGATAAACGAATGAGATTAATTCATCTAAATTCCCGTTTTATGTTCAGAATCTATACCCTGCATTATTATAAAACTAATGGAAAAGGATTCCGTGACTGGCAATTATTGCAAGCAGAGCCTTATCCCCTCAATGAAAATACAAAATTGATGAAAAGGAACCTTTCCTTCCTCTTGCCTCTTTACACACATCACTAAGTAAAATTATCGTTAACGCTAAAAGTACAAACGCTGATGTCCATCGGAACCACACTACGTTTTTTTTTTGGGGGGATATGGAGAGGAAAAAAAGGGAGATTGGGAATTACATTAATATATAGAAGAGTCTAGGAATCAGTACGAAGTTTTAATGCCAGGATATCAAAATCAAGCAGCTGGAACCTTTCTCCCATCTTCTATAAAGAAAATTGCTGTTTCTGGAACCTGCAAGAGGAAGATAGATTTTCGATCATATGAAACTTCTACTGTGGTGGGGGGCAAGGAACTAATTGCATATGTATAACACTGACAAAACAGCGATACTTGTTCACAAGATTTAACTCCCGGTCTCCTACTGTCTTGAAGTTATTCATAAAAAAGAAAACATGTGAAATGCTTTTCAAAAGATTCATTGTGTTAACTAGAGATTACTTAAATTTTTGTTTACAGACTAATCGTTTAAAATTGTCAAACAAAATGGGGGTCAGTAATAGATGTCAACAAAAATAGATAAAGTCTCACTATCAACATCTCTTTCAATAAGAAGAAGCAGGCATAGCTTAGCCAATGACATTCATATAATAACAGATTCATCTTTACAACTAATGTTTACAAACTCCATTTTCATCATCAAATTCATCCGTCAGTACTGAAAACAAAATATTAACCCAAATCATGCACAAAATATGCTCGCTACATTCAGCAGTAGTATCATAGATAAATGAAATGTTCCATATATCATATAAGATAGTGTCAAAGATAGATTGCCAATTTGAAAAACAAATTTCCTTGCTCAGTTTAATAACCAAATTAAAATATGCATCGGTCTCCAACAAAAGAAGAAGCAGATTAGAATGGAAATTATGTTACTGAAACTTGATAACTCAATTTTTCCTTTTTAATTGCTTCTTTTCACCACTGTCAGCAATGCATACGTTTAAATTATATTACATAATTAGAATGCCAAACAACCAACAATCAAAATTACTTACATCAGGCCACGTATCTGTAATGAATTCCACGATATCATAAGCTATATCCCCTTGAACATCAATTTGTTCTTTCTCAGTTGGTCCCTAACACCAATCAATCCACAAAAATATAAGATATTATATCCACATATGAACCAACAATACTGGGTGTTGGGATCGTAGTCGTCAATCCCAAATAGAAATGCAGAGGAATTGACCCTGAAAACACTATAGCAGGATAGAGGGCAGCAAGATAGCCACTATCGTAACCAATTAGAAGAGAGACTAGACAGTGAGATGAAAGACGTGTTTCAGAAAGATTAAATAAAAGAACACGGACAGAACAAAGTAAGGCAGAAAAGGTAACGGTTAACCAGAGGTCTAACGGACGAATAGAAACTATGGATAGCAGAGGCAGCAGGGGTTGGGGACGGCCAACTGTCACAGCTGAGCAGAAAATGCTGGGAAATGCCGGAAACGTTGCTGGAGAATGATGGGTGTTAATCATAAGGGAGAATAGTGGGCGCTACTTCGTAACAGAGTGTTAAATGACTAAGAAACAAGGGTTTCAATTGTTATTCATAGGAGGGGGGTTAAATCCCAAATTGACCCCAAAAAAAGCTTAAATAGCGCTGTTTCATGGTTTTAATAGGCTTTTTGTGACCCACTTCAATAGCACCCGCTGTGCTCCAGCAGCAATTTTCCATGATTTTGTCCACTATTGCTGCTGCAACAGCAGCTACTCCAAACTGCAACAATATTCCACTTTTCCCACTCAATGACACAATTCCTCAATAACAGTGCTATTTGGCGCTGGACAACTATGGTTTGGATTAGTTTACTTTTTGAGGTAAAAATGTTTTCTTTAGTAAATTCCAAATCAACTTTTTGGAAGAAAAAAAAAAATCCCAGGAAAAAGGGTCACAGCATGAATTTTACAAACACCATAAAAGATTTCAGCAAACCTTGACAACAGAGGCTCCTGTAGCAAACTTTTTCCCGAGTTTCTTGGAAGCATCGCTGAGCTTGACACCTGAATGCAATAAAAAAAACGTTAAACACCAATGTACACCTATGTAATAATACCTTAAGTCTATGCTTTTATTGATACTTAATAGAAAGGGATGAAACGAAATAATGTTAGTTATAATTTTTTGGATTGTTTAAGATGAAATGAAACAGAAGGAATCTATATTATCTAATTCAATCCTAATAATGAATAAAAATTTTCCCTCATTTCACCATGAAACATCCAAAGACTGGTATGACAAGTTCATCTCATTCCACCTCAAATTCAACTTGTCCTTAAGACATCCAAATAATGCCAAGACAATAACAGAAATAGCTCACCGAAAAGCTCCAGGCCCTTCACAGTGGTGATACACTTTCGCTTGTTACGTACAACCTTTTCAATGACCACCTCTTGCTTCTCCTGAAAAAAGCAAGATCACTTCCAATCACACCAAATGACATGAAGCTATGACATTCAGCATCATACAACAAGTACATTCACCAGAGAGGCTTAAAGAATTCCAACACATGCCTTCTTCTTTATCTTCCCACCAGGAAGACGCTTCACCTCTTCTTGCTTCGGTGCTGAAAAATCAAAACCAAAACACACCATGAGAGGATCACACTGACTAAGCTAAAACTACAAAAAACTCATATCATTGAAAACCAAACACCTCATCTAAATTAATGCTCACTACTAAAATACAAATTTTGAAATTGACCGAATATAAAGCTTCTTCAATGACAAAAACACTAAATAATTTTTTTTTTTAAAAAATGACCTGAGGAAGCAGCTCCATCACCACCTGATGATATACCGGTACTTTGCAGCTTGTCAGCAACTTTATCAGCTTCCTTATCATTTGCCTCTGCGCGAAAAAAAATAATAACAATTCGCATTTGAATTAAATCGGAATGATCCAACTAAATAAAAAAACGAGTAAATTGGGGGAATATTTAATTTTTTTTGAGAAAAAAATAAAAAAGGTACCTTTAAGAAGATTAGGGTATAGGTCAGGGACGTTTTGGATCAACCAGGGTTTGCATTTCTCGAAATCGGATCCAAATTCGCAGTATTCGGGAGGCAAGCTGCACACCCCACAGTATAGCATCCGAACCGGTTGGGGTTTCTCCGCCATTGTTGTTTATACACAAGCTTGCAAACCCTGCTTCACTTTTGCACTTTTCTTAAGAACGACAACACGAACAAAACGGTGCGTTTTCGCAACGCAGCTCTAGAGAAAAGACAATGGTGATCGATTGGCGCGGTGAAGTAAGGGACTTTGAGGATTATTTGATACGGTGTCGTTTAGGAAACCTCTCTATTAAAAGAAAAATAAATAATTAATTGCACTTTTAACCCCTTGTATTTTCAATTGTACCAGTTGAGAAATTGTATAATTATGCAATTTTAATCCCTCTCAAATATATTTATGTATTATATGTTTAAAAAAATAAAATCATATCATTGTAATAATTAAGTGGTCAAGTTGACACAATTAAAACTTTAAAAAAACTAAAATTGCATAAATATAATATTTAAGTGATTGAATTGATACAATTAAAATTAAAAAATTAAAATCACTTGGTTTAATAACCTAATTCATACTAAAAATATTATATTCATTCAAATATGATGATAGCATCACAAATAAATAAAAAAATTAAACATTCAATTAAATTGTGTTGTCGTAAAATTATTTTTATTTGAAAGAGTTTATACTCTATGAAGATCCCTAAACATTTTAGGCTTTTATTTTCTTTTTATCAACAGGGAGAAAAACATCATACATAGAAGGAAAGAACTAACAGTAATTAATATGAACTAACTTTTGGTGAATATACTTATACCAGGAAATGTTCCATACAAAGTCTGATATTACATTTGTTCTTTGTTATTAGACAAAACTATTGACTGTCTTTCCTTAAAACTAACTTTAATATTAATTATTATATTAAATTGAGTAATTACCACTAAAATAAAAGTTATATTTAATAGTGATGCATAATTTTATTTTACTTTTTATGGTTGGATGAATACTTGAGACACCTAATCTTTATCATGAAACAATTAATAAATATTAAAAAGTTTCTATAATTTTTTTTTTATAATTTCAAATATTCGTCAACAATCTAAGCATACTAATTAATAAATGTAATACTTTTAAATAATATTGTTGTATTTCATCATGCATATTTTAAAATATAAAAAATATTATTATAGATATAATATATATTAAATATCTGTGTATAATAACTTATAATCATTTACTAAGAAAATCAATTAAACCTTTTTCATGGAAAATCAAAATCAATTTGAAATTCACTGTACAATATATTCTTCAAAAATAGTATAAAATATTATTTAATATATATATATATATATATATAATTATTTCTTATTTTTTTAATTGTTAAATTTTCAGTAATTGTAAATTATTAATCAAATCATTAATTAAAAATATCAAAATTTATATAAGTAAAAATATATTAAAATAATATATAATTGGCGACTGTAAATATATATTATTTATTTAATATTATATTTATTTCTTATATAATTTGTGTAATACCCTATAAAATAGTTATAGAATAAAATTTAATTTTAGAGACAAATTTAATAACAGTTAAATATTTTTTAACACAAGAGTTGTTTAAGTAAATAAAAGATAATTATTTACTTTTTATTTTAATAAAAATTACCAACTCTCTCTGTAAGATATTCTATCTCTCTTAGAAGATATTCTGCTTTGTTCTAATAAAAACCACCAATTATCTCTAAGTAGATATTTTCTCTCTAAGAATATATTTTACTTCTCTAAAAATATATTCTTTTTTATTCTAATAAAACTACCAAATCTCTCTCTTTCTTTAAAAAGATATACAGTTTCATTCTTATGAAAACCACTACCTCTCAAACAAGTTCTCTTTAAAGTTTTCTATCTTCTCTCTAGATTTGTGATCTCATAGGTTATCAGATTTACAATCAAAGGACATCCCTAGATTCCTAGCATTGAGTAGATCAAGAGTGTCCGATTAGATTCTTGAACAGAGTTAGGTTGCCTGTGACTTTAGGGTTTTTGAGTATCTCTACTCTATAGAGGTAAGGGAAGCTAGTTGCATGTATCTTTTATAAATGTTTGTCTCCTTTGAAATAGAAATTTATTTATAATGTTGATATTTGGTAAGGGAAGCTAGTTGCATGTATGTTTTTATAAATATTTGTCTCTTTTAAAATATAAATTTATTTATAATGTTGATATTTGGTAAGGGAAGCTAGTTTGAATGTTTTTAATAAATATTATAATTACTTGTTTTGTGAATTTAGGTAAGGGAAGCTAGTTTGACTGTTTTTGATATATATTGTAATTATTTATTTTATTAAATATGAATTGGATGAATTTGAATTAAATGGAATGAATGTTTATGTATGGTATGATGTAGTATCAATGTTTGTGAATGATGTAGTGTGTGATCGAGACATAGTATCTTCAGTAAAGGATATACCCGTGTTGAGATTATTAGGATGTGCATTGTTTGGGGATTCTAAGAAGGTATCCTGACTCTACTGTTTGTGAATGATGTGGTGTGTGATCGAGACATAGTATCTTCAGGAAAGGATATACCCGTGTTGAGATTATTAGGATGTGCATTGTTTGGGGATTCTAAGGAGGTATCCTGACTCTACTGGTACATTGGATTCATATAGATGAAGTTTACCAGTTGGTGAAGAGTCGAAGGAGGTTCATATAGTCCTATCCGTGGTTTGAAATATGAGCCCGATCGGAGTAGGACATATGGATTAACCCTGTGCATATGGGGTCCGAGGTTTGAAATATGAGCCCGATCGGAATAAACTGTTCGAAACAGTTAGGTGGTATATGACAGGTGCACACCTCTTGATGTCTAACTCAATGCACGGGTCTTCCGGAAGTAGAGAGTCTAGTGTCTTTGTTTGTGAGTCATTGTATGTATGATGTGAGATGAATTATGAAAGATTGAATTGTTGTTGTTTGTTGAAATAGAAATCCAATTTATGAAAATATATATTGTTTTGAAAACTCTCTAGCTTACCCTTCTTTTTGTGTTGTTGTTTGTTTTGTTTTTAAAACTGCGATGATCGTGTATCTTACACGGGAGCAGAGAATTTGACAGGTGGTGTGAGTCCCAGTGAATTGTGATGAAGAAGCTTCATTTTTATTTTATTTGTAATTTTACAAAGATATTTTATTAAATCTTATGCAGAGAAGTATAATTTGAAATACATGATGAATGTATGAATTTTTATATTCAAGTTTATTATATAAATTTTTATGTAATAAAGTTTCTATTATATGAAAAATATGGGATATTACAATTTGAGTGTTAGAGGGAATTTTTATATTTTTTTTACATAATATTTTGGTTGTGAATTCGACATAAAAGCTCATATATAATGGCTTTTTCCTATATAATATTTGTAAATTTATACGTAAAAGTTTATATATAATACTAATTTTATATATGAATATGGATACGAATATGTATGTAAATATGTAATACAAATTTTATACATAAATTTTTATTTGTATATAATAAGTTCTTATATGTTTTTAAGTATTATTTATATAATTGACAATTTTGGAATGAAAATGTTATATATTTTTTTTTCAATTTTAATTATTTATTTATCTTTCTTTATGATATTTGTTAATTTGTTAATATTTTTTTTTCTTAAAACTCTATCTTTGAACTTAGGGTGACGAATATATATAATATATATAAAGGGAAAAGAAGATAATATGAGAGCTCTAGATAAAATTCTATGTACTATCATTAAAAAAGAAAACAAAAAGTTAGGTGAATCTATACTCTTGGCAAGCCGAATATAGAAGAAGTCTTCCCTATAGAAGAAGAAGGATGTGAGCGATCATAAATGCTATCATTCGGTTCTGATTAAGCAACATGTTCATCTATTTCAGATTAATGCCAAAGCATAATTGAATTGCATTGGATTTTGTTGTATACAGGATTGGGCTTTTCCCAAATCATCCATATAGTGTTGCATTAAATTTTGTCCTACCTAAATATTTTTTTGGCATAAAAGTAAATTTTATCACTTTTCTTTCAAAATAAAAGAAAATATTATAAAATAAATTAAACCTTCAAACACTTTCTAAACATTCTACAACCATTTCCTTATTTCCCTTTTTCCGTAGAACTGTTCATGATGGAGTGAGTCATGAACGATGAAACACGTTTAAATAGGGTTTTATATATTAAAACTAATTTCATAAAGTTCCAAAGGAGAGTTTCAAAACCCAGTAGTACATTGTTTATTGGAAAATCCCTTGCCCAGGTGCCAATATTCTTTTGGGATCAAATTTAGTTTTTCTATCTGCAAAAAGTTTCCATTTTGAGCCAAAGTGTTCCACCCATTGTTGGTGCGTTTTGTTCCCAGTTAGATATTCTGTGATCTTAATACCAGCACCCTTACAAAACTGTAATATTTGTTGGTTTTGAGCTTCATATTTCTTCACCATATCTCTGGAATTTGTAGCATGCAAAAGACTTACAGCATAGAAAACATCTTCCTCTGGTGTAACTGGTGACATCTTATCATCCCATCTGTGAATTATCAATGCATTAGTAAGTGGATTTATACTAAATACAAAGTTTGGTAGCATAGTCCCTAACTAATCTCACTAAGATAACATTAATACCATGCAAATAAATTCACCTATCCCATCGAATTTGTACTCATAAACTTACTTGTTTCGGTTCAGTGGGTATATTATAGAAATTCCGCTGGAAATGTTTTGCTTAAGAATAATATTCTTGAAGACACCTTCGTTAAAATCTGAGATTCGAGATCTTGGAAGCCAAATGTTCAACCAAGGATGAGGAACTTCCCAAAGTCCTTTTGACCTTAGAAATAACTCGTCTGCGTGAACTCTATTAAGAAAATCCTCGTACGATGCATCTTTTTCAAAGATAAATGTTGGTACGAAGTTTAACCCTTTTAGCAAATGTGTCACCTCCTGTTTAAGAAACAAGAAGATAAATAGTTAATTTAGTAAAATCACACGTAAATAGTAAATACACACAATGAGTTTGTCCCATACATGTAATGATGTCTTTGGAGTGTGAAAACGAGTTTTTCAACCAAGAATTATATATTTTTTCCGATAATATATAATAAATAAAAGTAAAAGAAGTTCATGAGAACATGACAAATTTGCAACATTTGTTAACTACCTTCTCCACGAATGCTTTGGAGTTGTTGTCATAGTATTTGACAAGCTCTATGATGTAGATTATGCCATTTTGAGTTACGAGTGAAGTTATCCTTTGATGATCAGAAATTGGATAAAAGGAAAGATCCAGGGGTGGCTGATTCAGTAGAAGCATGCCTTCTACATAATCTGCTGTAACATTCTTTTTACTGAAGGAGATTAAATGTTCTTGGTCTCTCGAAAATGCAGTGAAGTTGTTGTAAAGTAGATGAAGCCATCTCACCTGCAAATGTTTGACATAAAACTACCTCGTTAAAAATAAATAATTTTGAAGTTAGTTAGTTTTGTACATATTTTTTAAATGTCGAGGTAAAATGTGAATCCATTAGTTTTTGGTACAACTTTTTAAAAGTATAAGCGATGAGGAAGTATAATATATTGCATGTTTTTAAAGGATACAAACATATGCATGTTTCAATTAAATGATTTATTAAATGTATGCTTTATAATTACACAACAGATTATTGATAGTTTTGCATAGAAAAAATAAAATATGCATAAAAGGGAGAAAATGACACTTGCCCTAGTAGGTGCAGGTCCTAGAGGTATTCTTGCTCTTGTTATTACTCCAAATTGACCTAATCCTCCGAGAACACCGTAAAATAACTCTGACTCCTTCTCCCTAGAGCAAGTAACACGGTCTCCTTTCCCTGCATAAAGAGACCGCGCATATGTAGGTTGTCTTAGAGTTTATATGTGGAAAACAAACATGCATAGGAAGCAAACATGTATTAAAAATATTCAAACATTGAGTAAATTTAAAAGGAATTAGGATGTAATGATGAAAATCAGGAATTGATTGGCAAAATAGAAAGGTAACCATCTATCTTTTACATGTATAATATGTGTAGTCAAATAAGTAATTGTTGTTATTCCTCTATTTATCTTATTAATCTTATTACTTTTTAGGATGCTTGATAGAGTAGGAAAAAAAATTAGGAGTATCTAAAAGGACTTCTTATGAGACTGGCGAAATGAGGGCAGAAAGATAATACGAGTGAAATGAAAAATTGTATGCATGCCAACAACTAGTGGCCTAGGAGTGAAAAACATAAAACTTTTTTGACAAAACTCTTTTAGTTCAATGAAGACGGAGACAAGGAATAGAGAAACAAGGCTTATGAAAAGATGTTCAGGACTTCAACATGGATCTTGTAAGAAATATTAAGAAGATATGTGATAATTTTGTTGGTTTGACAAAAATCGTGATGTAGATAGTAGGCAAACACTTCAAGAATTAATTTTTGGAAAAATAAATGAAACAAAGATTTGAAAAACCGATAATTGGAAAGATAATAGGAGAGAGTGATGCTTAGAGTGAACAAGACAATAGTTTAAATGAGAAATAACTCAAGTAACCAACCTGATATTAGAGATAGAAGGAGATACCTTGAGAAATGATAGAAAATAATTAACAAAGACAGAAGAGGCCTACGAGACTCAAGAGGTCCAAGCCCAATAAAATTAAGATTCTACAAAATAACATAACATTCTAAAATCTGATTGATGTTTAGGATGTAGCTATATAAATTATCAATGTGTACTTCACAGTAATTAATGAAGAATTATTTTTCACGTTTATTGTGTTTCCTTTACTTTCTAATATTAATATTTAGGATATAGCCATATAAATCATTAATATGTACTTGAAATAATTAGTGAAGAATTATTTTTCATCTTTATTGTTGTTCCTTCTCTACTTTCTAATAATAATAATAATATATTATATATATATATATATATATATATATATATATATATGAAGATGATGATGCACAAATATATATTGTAAAAGTCCACTTATAAAATATTACAAAAGTGCATTAGAGGAGAGGAAGCTTATTTCTATCAACTGTTTTGAAAAACTAAAACACTATCATTTGCCTAACACTTTTGATAGAGGATATTTCAATAGGGCGGAGGAGAAGCAGAGAAGAAAATTATGCAGAGAACAACAAATCAGAATCATGGAGCTGGAAAAGGCGATGCAGATTTGGAGTAATAGCAGGTTATATGTGAAGGAGAATGGAACAATAATTGTGAGGGTAGAAGCAAAGGAAGCAAGCTTTTTGATACTGTTAGAATTATCACTACCCCTCACAATGAACTTATATGGTAGTGATGGTGACTACATAAATTGCTAGAGTTAGAGATGAAACAATCTAGGAGAATGAATCCATGTTTCTCCAAAATACTAATGTGTAGTTTATTTTGATCTAGAATTATCTTTGAGGTAGACAGTCATAGAATCTCAGCAAGATATGATAAATGATGGCTGTATATGAGAAAGAGTAACACAGACAATTAAGATGTACAGTATTAAGTGCAGTCAATGAGTCTAACTTCGATATTTTATTTTTGTAAATATATATAGTATAAATTTATACATTGCCAATAAAAAAACTAAACTTAAAAACAAGCATCTGAAGCTTAAATACTTAATTCGTAAGTCCAAAAAATTGAATTCAAAGTTCAAAAGCATTTTATATCTCCCTCTTATTCCCTCCACCACTAAAGTTTCCCCTTTTGTTCTTTAAATCTACTTTTGATGAGTTGATATGTAAATCTTATGTCTACACATTTGATACAGATGATAGACAACTGAATATCCGTTTTTTTTTATTATATAATTGTTTGAATTATATATAAATATCTATGACCTGAAAATCGGATCAGTTATTAACTGTTAAAATACTGATTGAATAATCCAACCAGTAATAAACTGGTATTAATATAATTATAATTAAAAAATCTATAAAGTATTATTTAAAAATATAACATCAAAAACTGAAAATAAAACATTTTGTATGTCTTTAACATTTAAAATATACATTAAATAAAATATATAATGACATCCAGGGTTTAAAGTTCAACAATACATAATAATATTATTTAAAAATATTATATAGTATTTAAGAAAAGTAATGAATATTTACATGCTTTATTTTAAGAAAATAATAAAAAAATATCATCTTAAATATGTATTAAAAAACAATTTTTTTTTCTAAATAAAAATATTTTCTTAACTCGTTGTCAATTGATTTCAAATTGATTCAAATGGAGACTGATTTTATGGTTGAAATAAAGTGAATACTATATCAATTCATTGATTTTTCAATTAAATAAACCAATCTAATAATCAGATTCTTATCCCATATAAATATGAAATTAAATTACCCTGAAAATATATGTTTTAATCTAAAAAAAAGAAAATATGGAGTATATGTTTTAGATTCATCAGAGAATAATTGTTGACTTTGAAAAATCACATTTTGAATTTTTTTGAGATGCATGAACATATTATAATATATAATGTGCATGTAGGCGTGTTACATGTGAAATCTTGGTATTATATGGTTGCATACTTCCTTTGATTTTTTTTAATCATGAACAATATTGGTACATATAATCAAATGACAATTACATTTAAATGTTTAAGATATTTTATTAAAGGAAAAAAAAAATCAATGTGAACATATAATTTTTGTTTAGTTAATATTTGCATCCATGTATATCTATGGTTACTTAAGGGACAGCTTATACTTAAAGATGCTAATGAAAAAGTGACAATTTTTTTTTATGGAAAATGGAAATGAGAAAAATATTTATTGAAGATGAAAGAAAGTAGACAAATTTATTCCGGTCAAAAAGCAAAAAGAAAAAAAAAGTACATATGTAAATTCTATTAAACTATATATTGACACGCCACTTAATGGACAATTAATCACTTAAATGAATGTCAATAAGTTTTAGATAATAAAACAAAAATAAATTGGTTTATCATGATGAAATAAAATTTATCGAAGATCATAATAACAATCTACAAATGAGGGATAAAATATTGTTAAATCTTTTTCATAATAGAATAATTAAATAAATTTATTTTGGATGAATAATAAACAAATATATTGTTTTTCTATTCTATTTAAAAAAAATTATTTTGATCGTTTTACATATAATTTTTAATATCTTTTACTTTATTCTTCATTAAACCAAGACTTAGAAAATTTAAAATCAATACAAAAAACAGTTAAAATGATATTTGTGAAGATTAAAATAAACTATTTTTCAAATATAAAAACTAAGATAAAATCTGAACAGTTTAGAATTAAATGAATAATGAAACATTTTAACACAACAAGGAATGACTAGTAAAACTCTCAGTGACCTAATTTTACTAAGATTTTCTATCAGAAATTTTTCATTTACTTATTGATTATTATATATAGATAAAAAACTGTAAATAAGTTTAACATTATACATAAATTATACTTATAAATTTATTATAACTTAAATTTTTTTAAATAATTATCTATAAATAAAAATTCATAGATAAATTTAATATTATTTATTAATTTGTTACCTATACAAATTTGTTACGTATAAACAAATTACCTATCCAAGTCCAGAAATATTTATTTGTGGATTTAATAAGTAGATAATTAGCTCTAAAAATTGATGATAATTATCTACTATCAACATTTTTAAATAATATTGATAATTAATGTTATTATTTATATTATCATTAATATTTATTAATAATAATAATATATTATTATTATTATTTTTTATTAAAATTATTAATGTTAACATTATTAATATTATTAATAATATCATTAATATTAATAATAATATCATTGATTGAAATTTAATGTGATTTGATTTGGTTTTTTTCCTGATATGAATGTGACATGAGATCCAAAATATTTATAAACTTATCATAAACTATCTCAATAAAAAAAAGTTATACAGTTGAACTGTAACATGAATAAATGGAAAAACTTTGACATCTTATGAACAGTTACCTAACTTTTCAAGACTAATAATGCATTGAACTTGATGACAGAGTCAGATTTGAGAAAGTCATACCTGTGACAACATCCAACTCAAGAACATTAGAGATCTGAGGACCAAATCGAAAGGCTTGGCCACTGATTCCAGCGTTAGAGAGAGTGCCTCCAACACTCAAATACAGATAATCAGTCCAAGAGAGAGGTGTGAGTCCACGTTCTAGGGTTGCATGCAACACATCAATCCACAGCACTTCACCACCAACATCAGCATAGCAACTTTTCAATGGCTTCTTCTTCCCACCACAATTTGAAACCAAAATCTGTGACCCTTTAAGGTTAGTCATGTTCAAGACCACCCCGTTTCGTGCTAGGGCTTGGCCAAGAGTCGAGTGAGCTTGGCCTCTGGGGGCTATGGTGAATGGGGTGGGAAGAGAGTTTGAAAACTTGATCAAACGTGAGATATCACCAACCGAAGATGGCTCAAAAACTTCTAATGGGGTTTGGTGAACTATGTGACCATAATCTGTTGATGCTAGTGAAAGGATTCGAGGGTCACGAGTAAGCTTTGAGGCTATTTCTCTGGGGAAATGGATTTTTGCTTGTGTGAACACTGTGCTAGATACACATAGAACAGCTATGACTATAGAAAATGCTAAATTACTCGCATCCATTTTTGTTTTGTAATGTTTGTATGGGACATTGTTTTGAGTTAGGTCTTTATATAGATTTGGAGGGGAAGGTCATACACGTAAAGATGTATTGAATGTTGATTGCCACGTAATAAAAGTTATTCTTGTTGTTTTTCTTAAACTCAAATTATGCACTAGTTATTTAAAATATACTTTAAAAGACTATATGTATAGTAAAATATTTTCAGTATATGTTTTCAATTTTTCTCTACTTGTATGACTTATTTGTATAGTTGAAACATTTTAATTAATAATATTTTTATTATTCAAAATATATCATTATGATGGATTAATTATTAATTAATTTAATATTAGTGTCAACAAATGAATTATTAATGACTAATTAATTCTCGATATTCATTAAGAGGATAAAGGAATATAAAACATTTATTACCTTTTATACAAACTAATGAATTCCCAATTGCATTAGGAATTAATTCTCTTCCATATTATTCATTTTTAATATTTTACAGTATGCTAGAAAAATTGGTTTTATATAATTTATGGTAATTTTTTAGTACAAAGATTTTTACTTTTATTATTGACTATGGTGATCGATGGACGCGGTGAAGGGACTTTGATGATTCTTTGATACGTTTAGTTTAAGGAACCTTTCTATTAAAAGAAAAAATTAATAAAAATTAGTTAATTGCACTTTTAACCCCTTGTCTTTTGTGTCACTTGAAAAGTTTGTGATTTTTAATATGTTTGGTTCCAACCTTGTTTTTAGGATATTAGAATTATAATTTTGCAATTTTAATTCCTCTCAAATATATTTATGTATTATATGTTTAAAAAAATAAAATCATATCATTGTAATAATTAAGAGATCAAATTGACACCATTAAAATTAAAAAAAAAAACTAAAATTCCATAAATATAATACTTAAGTGATTGCATTAATACAATTAAAATTAAAAAATTAAAATCACTTAGTTTAAGAACCTAATTCATACTAAAAATATTAAATTCATTCAAATAGGGATGATAGCATCACAAATAAAAAACAAATAAGCATTCAGGCTTTTATTTATTTTTAATTAATGGGAAGAAAAACATCATACATCGAACCAAAGAACTAACAATAATTAATATGAACTTTTGGTGCATATACTTATCTTTTGTAACACGAAGGAATGTTCCATACCAAGTCTGATATCACATGATTTTTTTTCTTTGTTATTAGACAAAATTATTGACTGTCCTTTGTTAAACCTAACTTTAATACTAACTATTAGATTAAATTGAGTAATTGTCATTAAAATAAAAGTTATATTTAATAGTGATGCATAATTTTATTTTACTTTAAGAGTATAACAGTGTAGTTTTTATGGTTGTATGGATGAAGATGTAACACACCTAATCCTTATCATGAAACAATTAATACATATTAAAATGTTTCTATAATTTTTCTTTTTTATAATTTTAAATATTCCTCAACAATCTAAACATACTAATTAATAAATGTAATACATTTAAATAATATTGATAGATTTAATCATTCATATTTTAAAATATAAAAAATTATTATGGATATAATATAATATTTAATATCTGTGGATAAACTTATAATCATTTACTAAGAAAATCAATGAAATGTTTTTTTTATGGGAAATAAAATCAATTTGAAATTCACTGTACAATATATTCTTTAAAAATAATATAAAATACTATATATATATATATATATATATATATATATATATATATATATATTTATTTCTTATTTTCTTTTTAAGGGTTAAATTTTCAGCAATTATAGATTATTAATCAGATCATTAAACCACTGGTTAAAAATATCAAAATTTATATAAGTAAAAGTTTATTAAATAATATATAATTGACAAATTTTAAGATATATATTATTCATTTAATATTATATTTATTTCTTATATAATTTGAATTTATACTGATTTTTCATATTTTTTATATATATAATGATAATTTTACGGACGAATATGAATATGTATATAAGTATGTAATGCAAATTTTTATATATAAATTTTTATTCGTATATAATAAGTTAAGTTAAGATATTTTTTAATATTATCTGTGATTGAGAATTTTGAAATGGAAATGTTATATTTTTTTTCAACTCTTAATTTTTTTTTATTTTGTTTTATGATATTTGTTAATTTATTAATAGTTTTTTTTTTTTTTTATAAAACTCCATCTTTGATCTTAGAGCTCAAGAGATGAATATATATGATATATATTTATTTTCCACGCTCATTTAACATTAATATATTATTATTTTATTAATATATAATATAATAAAAAGAGTGTAAAATGAAAGTTTTATGTAAAGAGCAGGGTCATACTACCATTTTTCATATGATATACCTACAGAGAAAAGAAAAAAGAAAGTACTAGGCGACAAAACCAAATTATATATATAACACCTTTAAATTCTACCTCCATGTATATGTAGTCCTTTGCTGTATATTTGTTGTACTCAGCTGCAAATGGTATATTATCTGCTTCACTCTCTCGGTATAATAATGCAATTCAATGCATAGAATGTATTTGTTGTACTCAGCTGCAAATGGTATATTATCTGCTTCACTCTCTCGGTATAATAATGCAATTCAATGCATAGAATGTAGATGTAGATGTAACCTCTACAGAGAAAAATGATATTTTACAATCGGTTTACAATCGGTTTACAATCGGTTAAAAGGTAACCGTTGTAAATAAAAATACGATGTCAATTTAGTAAGTAAATAAAAATATATTATATCGTTAAGGAGTAACTCATAGAAATGAGTCATTTTACATTACATAGTACATATAATTGATGTAGAAAATAAGTTAAAAATATCTTACAAATTTTATTAAAATTTCATCATTTATTATTTATTTTTAATTTTTTTAATAAATTTTTTATTTTAAATATTTATATTTGTCAAAAATATTTGAAAATATTTATTTTTCTTAGATTAGAGATTTATTAATCTGTAAAATCTTTTATTAATCTTTTTTAAATAAATATATTATATCTATTGTAAGTAACAACTGAATCCATACAGTATTTTCTCTATTGGCTCATTTTCATCATAATAAATAAGATATTAAATCAGTTGACTCTCAGAATTGATATTTTATATAAGTAATTTATCACCCAATATAATATATGCACATACTAGTATCATGTTTTTTTATTCTATTTTTTTCCTTGTATTTTATTATTTATCTTTCTTGGTATTTATGGTCACCCACAAATTACATATAATTTTTTTAATATATCATGAAAAATATTTTCTATATTATTTTTTAAAATAATTATAACTTTCTTATTTATAAAGTATTACTTAAATAAAATTATATTAAAATTTTATTTTGTAAGTATGTAATAATCCTTTTATAAGTGAAAAATGAATAGTAAAAAATATACTGTAAGTGAAATTATTTTATATTAATTGTAAATTCTACAATAATAAAAAGATTAATTTTTATTTTTATATTTTTATATAATTTTAATATTTTATAATCATTAATTTAAAAAAATATAATTGTGTTCACTAAAAAAATATTAAATTAGCTTCCAAATATTATTACGAGATACTAGTAGAGTCGGTTAAGTTGAATATAATATAATGCAAAAGATTTTTTTTTTAAAAAAATTAAAAATCATGAAATTGTTTTTAACTTTTTTGATTAAATAAATATTTATATTAATGTCATATTAGTGTCACTTTAATCGAAATTAATAAAGTTCGCTCGAAATTAATAAAGTTCGCTCAATGTTAGATGCTAATACAATAAGCTAATAGAAAGATTAGATTAATTTTAATCTCAAAGTTCATATCTAAAGATAATAAATATTCTTTATCACAATTTTCCTTTCTCACTCTGTATATAAATATCTTTTCATCTCTTTCATTCATAGTCATAAATCTACTCACAATGATCTTGTTTGTCTATAATTATTTTTTTATCTACACTCATCTCTCCTTCATTCACTTACATATATTTCATCCCCCATTATTTTTCTTAATATTGAATTTTATTCAATAATTTTAATGATTTTAGGATATAGTTAGTGTGACTTTTAGTCGATATTAAATAACTAAAAAATTTAAGATATAATTATTTATAATCACTTAAAATCATAATATCTTTAGTATATAAAGTAAAGTAAATTATAACCATATAAGTAAATCATAATTATTTTAGAAAATATATATAGTGTTAAAAAGAAATTATTAAGTAATAAATACTCTATAATTAAAATACGTAAAATAATCTAATTATATTAATTAGCAGTTTACTCTGACAATATATATTACTCTGCTAATTTATGTTTTAATTTAAAAAATAAAATATGGACTATATCCTTGAATAATGATAGAATAATTGTTGACTTTGAAAAATGAGTTTTTGAAACATATTATAATACATATATAATGTGCATGTTGGCGTGCTAATTAACTTATATTGACTGACTATAAGAGATTGGTCGACAAGCTAGATATTATATGGTTGCATACTTCCTTTCATCTTTTTTAATCATAAAGAATATTGGTACATATACGGTGAAATCATGTGACAGTTACATTTAAATGGTTCTTTCATATTTTTTAATTTGGACTAATTGTTAGTTTCTATTATGTTTAGACACAACTTATATTTTAGTCTATATACTTAAGCATATAAGTGACAAACTTGGATCGATTGGATTTTATTTTTTGAATGGGATAAAAATTTCTATTTTTATTTATTAAAGAATTAATTCAAAAAATTGATTTCATTCTAATTGAATTAATATAAGTCCGATTCAATCAATTAACTAATTTTCTCCGGATATATATATATATATATATATATATATATATATATATATATATAATGTATTTGTAAGAAAATAGATTTTAATAATAAAGTTATAGTTTTAGAATAAAAAAAATTTAATTATGACAAAATTTATTGAATAATATTTAATTTATTGTTGGTGTAAAGATCCATTTGATTTTGAAAAACAATGGATGAATTATTAATCATCTATAAGTTAAATAGATGAATTTGATATATATATATATATATATATATATATATATATATATATGTGTATATATATAATTATATAAATTTTATATATATATATATATATATATATATATATATATATATATGTGTATGTATGGAATTAAATAACTTTTAGTCTCTTATAGTTTGTGAATTTTACTTATTATTTTCAATAAAAATTTGTTCAGTTTTTGATAAAAAGTATTTTTGCTTAGTTATATGCTTAGAGAAATATTTTAAGTGATGAGTTCTCCCTAACACATAAATTAATGAATTAGACTAATATTTTTATATTTATTTTTACTTTTTTTTTCAATCTCTTTTAAGCTTTATCGTCAAATAGGAGAAACGGAAAGAAATAGGGGATCCAAACATTAACTTAGAGAAACGACACTATTTTCATTGCATTGTTTTTTTTTTTAAATATATTTTAAAAGAAATAAATGTATAAATCCTACTCAATTGTCTATGGTTACTTAATTAAGGGACAACTTATCACTTAAAGGGAAGCTAACAAAAAAATGCCAACACAAAAAGAAATTTTATGGAAAATCAAAATAAGAAAAAAAAATCATTCAAGATAAAAGGAAAGTATACAAATTTATTCGGATCAAAAGGAAAAAGAAAAAAATAATTACATATATAAGTCTTATTAAACTATACAGACACTACCTTAATGGAAATTAATCACTTATGGACAATTAATTACTTAATGGATGTCAATAAAATTTAATAAAATAAAAAATTGTTAAAGTTAGTACAATTTAAACTTATTGGATGACTTAACACAATGAAATACAAATGTTATAACTCTTTCACTAAAAATTATAAAACTTATGAAAACTTGAATAGTATAATATATATATATATATATATATATATATATATATATATATATATATATATATATATATATATATATATTACACGTAGATGATAATTAATAAATTCTACATCAGATGAGTCCATCTCAATCAAGCTTTGTTAAACTCACAGTTGATGGTATACCTTTTGATTTGTATCGATTGAATGACTAAATTAATATTAAAAATATATTTTATTTAATATACTCTTATTTAACATTAAATTAAATAAATTTTAAAATAAAAAAGTATTAACGTCAACTTAACCAATATTATATTATTTTAATTAAAAAATCAATTTAAAAATTAATAATGATTAGCGTAGACTAAATCAACGATACTCAGAATCAGTTTTTAAAAATTAAAAAATCAACTTTAATAAATTAATTTAAGTAATTTTAGTGTCACACGCATATTTAACATAAATCAGACATTATTGATTAATTAGAGTTAATTCTTATTTGTTAGGATCGACTTTGGCCGATGTTAAATACATGTTTTCTTGTAATAATTTTAAGATATAATTGATATGATATATTAGAAAATAAGTTATTTTATAATCATTTAAAAGTATAATATGTTAACTAATATATAAAAAAAAGTAAATTATAACCATCTAAATAAATTATAATTATTTTAAATAATGTTAAGAAAATATTAAATGATGAATATTCTATAATTAAAATAGGCAAGATATTCCGATCATATTAATGTAAATATTGATTATATTAATTAACAGTTTATATTGTATGATTAAGATAACTATAGTTAATAACGATAACTAGAAAGAAACTAAGATAACTATAGTTAATAACGATAATTAGAAAGAAACTGTTAAAATTTGTCAACATATAATAAAACTAACAAATATTTTTATAATAACTAAAAATAAACAAATTCATATTTATAAAGCATATTTTGAATTCTTAAGTAAAATATGTTTTAAATATTTATTCATTAAATAAAATATTTATTATTTAAATATTTTTATATATTTAAAAAAATGAAATAGTGTAAATTCAATAAATTATACTTTAGATACTAGCATAATTAAATATTGGTCTTTCACATTTTTGGTCAATCCACTTAATTACAAATGTAATATCTTCATATATAAATTTGAAATCGTATCTTACAACGAGGTTTAGTACGACATTAACGAAATTTTCAACCAACTTTTTATTATTAGGTCAAAATATACCTATATATTTTTATGAGAAATCTATGCCTATATCATTTAACACGATCGACAAGACATAATATTTATAAGTAAAAATACGTGTCTCGAAAACATCTCACAAAGAAACTATTATTGTATTTAGACTAGTCTAATTTTATGTGTCTTAATTAATTACCTTCAATTAATTCAAAATCGCCTTTATTGATATATTCGGTATATTTGAAATGCAAAACAATAAACTTGAGAAATAATTTTATTTTAAATGAAATCCGTTGCGTAGAAATTAAAAGTTAAAAAACCATTTTACTTATTTTTTTACCTAGAAAGTATAAAATAAGTTGTATTAAAATAATTCTTATACTAAAAACTATTTGACTTAAAAAACTACTTAGAAAGTAATTAACCCTACAACATATATTGAGCATTTATGAGAAGAATCTAAGTTGGATTAAAACACATTTGTAAAGAAGCAAAACTTTTGTGACTAGACATGAATAGTTAATTTGGTAAGAAAAAAAAAATGGATTGAAATTTGAGTGAGAAATCAACGGTTAAAAAAATGTATTCAAATTTGAGGGGCTGCTTAAATTAGTTTTAATTTTTAATGCTTTTAAAAGATCACAGAGATCTAATCTTTTGGTTTACCAATCAATCCCGTTATCTATTAATTTATTTGTTTGAAAATTATAAGCCATTGAAGTAAAGTTGAAGTGATCTTTCTTTCATGTTCTTTGCCATGCAACATGACTCGAAGCAGATTTTAGGAAGATTTTTCTTACTTTTATTATTTTACAAAGTCCAATTTCAGCATCAAAGATTTTAGGAAGATTTTTTGGACATGCACCAAAACTTTAATAATTTCAAACCAAATCACAATACATTGAACGTGTTTCATGCATGAAGTAATCCACAAAACATATTGTCTTACAATGTTTAATGTTTTTTTCTTTAAATTTGTTTTAGAAAGAATGAGCAGCGGAATATTTTTCCTAGTTTTACAATGTCATGCATGAGGCAAAATCCACAAAACATTATCGTACAAAACTAAGGACAAAATCTAATAATATAAAATAAAAATATATATATAATATCAAGAAGTAGAGTAACTCAATCTTATAAAATCGGCTTATAAGGTGAGATTTGTACTTATCTATAAACTATTAAAATACCTTATTTTTAGTAGATGTAAGATCTCCAACACACCCTTCTCATGTCGAGGGATCTCCAACACACCCTCCTCATGCCGAGACTCTTTAACTCGAGTGTGAAACTTATATATAAGGGTGGTCTGATAGCGGCCCAATAACAGGTGACCTGATAGGCCCAACAATTTTGTTAAGATAAACTCTAATACCATATTAAGAAATTGGACTTTAAGCCTAACTCAATCTTACAAAACCGACTTATAAGGTAAGATTTGCATTCACTCTATAAACTATTAAAATGTTTTATCTTTTAGTCTATGTGAAATTTTCGACATACAAAAAGAAAGCTATACACAATTTACACAATTTATCTAAACCGAATGAGTTATGAATTATAGACTACTTTTGTTTGTAGTTATTGCTTATCCAATGAGTTCTTACATTCAATAAAATTCAACATAAATCTAATTACATGAATAATTCCACAACATAAAAGTGTATGTTTCTTCCTACTACGTCAACCCACAATACTTCTAAACCTAAATATATGTAAACATCTTTAGAAACATAAGAATCTTCCTAGAAGAATAATTCAAGATCCATGTCATATATGCATGAAAAATTATATGGAAAATCACCCGCTTTAGAAAAATTCAAGTGTTGGTAACAACTGGTGTGTGGATTTTGACAATGAAAATTTACATCACTTTCTAAGCAAACATAATCTTTTTTTTCTTTTTTTTAGTGTAGATATTTGAGAATGTTGACATTACTTTGCTTTACATTGAGTCCGTGGTTAAATTTTACCAATATCAGAGATAACTTTAAGAACAAATTGTAAACAGAAAGAAAAGAACTGGCAAGTAAGTGAAAAGGGTTAAAATTGAAATGGTTTAAAACATAAATTGGAAGCTATAGTAGCTTGCATTTATATGTAAGTGAAAGAAATTAGGCACTTAAAGTTAAAAAAAGTCCTAGAATCAATACGAATGAATGACAAAGTTTTAAGGGTCAAGGTCACAAATTCCCAAATTTGTGATGAGTTCATCTAAACATTAAGAACTCGATACTATTTTTTTTTATAGAATAAATAATATAGTAGTTTTTTATTTGACCTAACTAAAATTATTTAATTAGGCTTATATAGTAAAGCTAAAGTATTTTATAATAATAAAATAAAGTTATTAATGAAAAGGGAAAAAAAAGTTAAGATTAAGTAAAATTTCATCTTCACGTACTCAATTTTAGACCACTAATATAAGACTATCACTTTATGATATTTGAGAGAAACTAAAAGAGACTATAAGTGGAGAGATTGAAGAAAGACAGCAAGTAAAGACTTTGAAGAATGACTCTTGAATCAATAATTTGTATTTAGAAATCCTATATATTATCATTTGAAATAAGAGGAGAAATGAAGAGTGACTATACACTCAAGTAAAATAAAGATATTTTACATTATTTAAGGAGCCAATCTAGATGTTGTTGATATAAAAAGTTCAAAGTTTCAACTTCGATGTAGAAAGCAAAATTTTAGCATGGTTGGATTGTGTACCCAATATAAAAAGTATCATTTTCAACTTGGATAGAATACAAAATTGACGCAAAATTTTAAAAAATTGTCAGAATGGATGTTGTACGTGATAATTTAAAAAAATTAATTTGATTTTAGATGTTTTATCTTGTAAAATATAAAATTTTCATAACCACAATATGGTACTACAAGTATGTTATTCTCATATAAGTTAATTCTAAATTTACCAAAATATTAAAATTCAAACAATACATCCAAACAATAAATTTTAAAATAAAAACATAATAACTAATAATCTCTAATACTTGAATCCTAAACCCTAAAAAATATTTCATCCATTTGTTATAATTTTTTTTTAATAATTAGAGTGATCAATGATTCCTCATATGAAAATAGTTGTAATATGATATATATTAATATTCTATTATTTAAAATTTAAATTACAGATGAGTTCATTCTAAAAAAAATAAAGTATGACCTAATTCAAGAATTTGTAATAACATAATTGTTAATAACATACCTGTTGTATTTAGGAGTAGTATAAAATCATTAAAATCCATTAAACCTTATTAAAATCATTAAAACTTGTTAAAAATTATGTAATTGGTTTGGAGTGTTTGCACACAGGTCCTAGAACACTCTTTAAATTATTAGACATGTTTCAAAATTAAGCAACTTTCTTTCACTATATTGTGCCATTCTCTTTACTATATTATGCTATTCTGGATTACAACTAGTCCATAGTAACAAAAAAAATAAAAATTGACAAACTCCTTTTGTGATCAGTATGCATCAATCTCCTGCTAAATAATCAAAATTTCCAGCCATGTTGCAGGTATAGTATAGCCAAGGCATAAGTTAAGAGTACAATACATGCATATAAAATTATAAAACAAAACCTACAAAACTAATGTTTATTATATGCTATAACTTTTTAAAGCGTGGTCTTTAATTTTATACATTTTTTTTTTTACTCTGTTCTGTTATTTGTAGATTTAATTACACTGTTGGGCACACTTTCGTTTTATGAGCAACTTTGGGCCAATGGTACCAAAGCCATTAGACTGCTTCTGTTCTGCCTGCACCTCCATAGAGAGCATAAAAAGACTGAAATACCCTTACATAAATTTAGTAAATAATTTTAATATTCTCAGTCGTTTCGTCCTACACTTCCAAAAGCAAAGGTGTAAAAAAAAAAAAACATTTTGAATTATATAATCAGAAAGTAATTTTAAATCTGACAATGATTTCCAGAATTCGAAAATGTTTTTGGATTATATAGTTCAAATCTGAAGTTATTTTTAGATTTCCAAAATTATTTTTAAATTTAAATTTTTTAAATTGTATAATTTAAAATATGTTTTATTTTAATTTCTGAATTAAATTATTTCAAAATACAGAATTATCTTTCAAATTAACTTATTTCAAAATATAAAAATATTTTTTATTAAATTTTATGAGGTATAATCTGAAATAACTTTTTTATTTCACATTAGACTAATCCCAAAATCACCGACATATTTCGAAATAGGATAATCCAAATTATAATATCACAATAAGCTTTATTTTTTACTCTTCATTTTTGTGATATTACCATTGCGATACTTTATCCTCTCTTCGTCATCATGATATATTTCTTCACCCTTTTGGTACTTTCAGTCTCCTTAACTTTTCTTTATTGGGGTTGTGGCCAAGTCTACATTCTCCCTCCTCCATGCTCTCTTCTTTAGTGGTTTTCCTTATCCCTCTCCTTCACCAAGGTTTAATTCCAAGTTAGTTTTTGTTAACTTTCTTATATATATATTTTTTAATTTTATGTTATCTGAATATTGTTACGTGATTTTGTTCATCATAAAAGATTCAAATCGTAAATTTTAAAGTTATAATATTAAGGTATGATTTAATTAAAAAATAAGATTTTTTTATTTAAAATATTGTAAATTGCTCATGATTTTTTTTTTATTATTATGAACGTATGTAATGTCTTGAATAATAAATTTTTTCAGTTTCACTTAACTTAAAATTGGATTTATCTTAAGATATTTGAATCTTCATTGAATCTATTACAAAATTATTATTATTTTTTTAACGAATTAACTTAGTTAAATTTTATATATTAGTTTAATAAGCAATACCTAAACTGTGAATGTAACTAATATGCATTGAATGAATGTGAACTATATCCCTTTATAATTATTTTGAAAAAAATTTCAATGAAATCTATTGCATTTTTTTTATTGCGTAGGGGAATTTAGTAGTGGTTATGTTTTGGTTTTCTGATTTATTAAGTTACAATGTTACACATTAAAGTTTCTAGTATAAATTGATTTAACTTTGATGAATCCATTTTGCTTTTATGAAATTTTGCAATTCATTTCGTTGAGATGAAATTTTATAAAATATATATTTGGTGCCATTATCTGGTTTGTAACAAATTTACTATTTATAGAAAAATACCGAAGATAACACTTTTCTATAAAATCACATTGTGCATCACCTATCATAATCAATGCAGATATATCATTTTTATAATGATTTATTGATTTTGAAACTCAGTTTTTATATTGATCATTAACTATTGTCGAAACTTACCTTTTACTCTAGTTATTAGTATATTTTGAAACCCGCACTTTCTATATTGATAACTTTTATATTCATACTTTTTTTTATCAATATATAAATACTTTAAATATCCGATATAAAATCTCTATTTTACTAGTGTTTCGCCCTTTTCAAAATAAAATTAGCATGTGAAGTTATAGAGTACCAAAGTGAATAATAGTTCACGCATAATTCTAATGATGTTAGCAAATGTATAAGATTTGAATGATACTAAAATGAGGACGTGGCTAGTCTAGTCTCTTAGACTATAATGGAACTACTAAGGATTAAAGCAAAAATAGGTTGAATGTGTGACCTTCACAATTTCAACCATTTAAGGTGGGAACATTAGTGATAAAAAATGGTTTTGGTTATTAAGTATTTCAACTTATAGGGTTTTGGTTTTAGGCAGTTCAAATTGTTTGGTATATTGCCAAACAAAAGTCAGCTTGGCTGCGGAATTATCGCACATGCAAAAGCCATCATAGTTTTGGCATGCACTATTAGTAGTGTAGCCACCCTACCTAGCTTTGTTAATTGCCATCAACATCACTACTAATAATGATCTAAAGATCATTTAAAGTGAAAATAAGAACCAATCTATTCCGTAATAAAATTAAAAAAGAAACAAAGAAAGAAAAATAATTCCTTTTTATTTATGAAATGTTGTTACACATACCTACATGAATTCTATTTTCGTTTTAAAAATGCACAAACTATATGTAATTTCATTGACATAAAAGAAAAAGATAAGATCTAACCTAAAAAGGGGATAATATATATGGTTAGGTAAGCATTCCCATAAGCTCTAAACCTACATCCTATGTACCAAAGCTTTTTTAAATTTTTATACCTAAATCTTCTTGCTTTCTGCGTTCTAATGGCTTGCATATACATGCAGTTGCATGTATCATCACGTGAAAAAGGGACCAGTATGGCATGTGAAGCCAAGTTGTGTGTAGAAAATATCACATATTCTTGAGAATCGGTTTGTTTGGAGCTGATGTTACTGTCATCCACATATAATAAGAAAAGCAAATGACATGTTTTTAGCGTGGTCCACGACCCAAAGAAGCTATAAGCTAGATTCGCCATTTTCTTCCAGAATTTCCCTTCATATTATATATATATATATATATATATATATATATATATATATTATGTATGTATAGGTTTATGTATAATGTAAAAGTTTCTAAGCATTTTAATATTCATTTCGCTTACCTCTCGCTGGACATGCACATTGCAGAAGTCAATTCAGAACTACAAGAGAAAGCGATTCATTTTGAAAGCCATTTTCCGGAGTGATAAAAGGTGGGGCTAATTTTCTTTAATCTGTCTAATTTCTCTTTGTGATGCTATAATGGTTATTAGAGGTTTGTAAGTAATATAGATTGGCTATGATTATCAGTTTTTAAGCAACATTGTTAGATGGTTTTCCGAAGCTACTTTGATATCTCCATAAACAATTGAATATTAGGTTTTAGTGATGAACTAAACTAATAATTAAAGAAATGTAGGCATGTCAATATCTCAAAAGGAATGGCTAATGTAGGCTCGGACTCCATTTAGATATTATTTAGATATTTAGATATTATTATTAAAATATGCATCATACCACTTTACTTTTTTCCCTTCTCACTCACTTTGATACAATCATAAGTTTAAGATCTCATCGATTGAAGATTAAGTTTTTCAATAATTTATAAAATGGGTATGAATCTCTTACCTTATAAACCAGTTTTGTAAGGTTAAGCTAGACTTAAAATCTATTTCTTAAATAAGTTTCATGCTTGAGGTGAGGTTTACACTCACTTATAAACTACTTCAATACCTTATCTCTAATCGATGTGCGACTATATTAAAAAATAAACTTAAGTTGTAAGGTGAGATTTACACAAACTTATAAACTATTAAAATCTACAAGAAAAAATAAGAATTAATTTTTAAATAAAAATGTAACCTAATGTTATTAAATTCAATTTACTTGAATATAGAAAGATAGGAATAATTTAAATTTGTTTTCATCGAATTAAAAAAAATAAAACTATTATAAAATTTATTTTGTACTATGTAAAAAACTTTGTGTTAAAATAATTTAATTAAAATTGGGTAAATTTAATAAAATTAAATATGATGAAGTGTTGGGTCTAACCGACTGTAATCTTATTTAATTTTAATACTTATATTCATTTAATTTAGTATTGGTTTGAATTATACTAATTTAAGTTTTTATAATTTTTGTTTAAGTTAACGTGAATACAATTTATTTTTAATATTTATTTTTGTGTCGGCTAAGTCCACATTAATCTTATAATATACTAATCTTATAATATATGTTTATATGTAACTTAAAATATAGGTCGTAGATAATTTTTAATTTAAGGTAGAAAAGTTTTGATTTGGACAACACTATTTCCTATTAGAGTTTTTTTGCTTTTGTGTATATATATTATAATTACCATCAGATCCCAAGTGTCAAGAACAAATTCACCGTGTTTCAATTGTTGTTGTCGGAATTTCTGACTTTCTCATGGGAGATTTTTGACTTCGATCTTTGGAATTAATTTTATTGTTGTCAATGGCATAAGAATGCTTCCTGTTCTGAGTTATGCCGTTTCTTTTGCTTGTGGCTTCGTCTTCTTAGTTTCTTACAGTGACAGAGCAGTGTTGTTCCTACACAACTACTAGATTTTTTATTAGAATATATTTTACTAGATAACTAAGATCCTTGATAGATATATATGAGCATCTAATATGGCAATGTTTAAACATAAATGTTGCGAAGAAACAACAAAATAAAAAGTGTGGATCACGATAATGATGGAAGAAAGTGAAATAATTAATTTCAAATTAAAATAAATTTTAAAAACAGATTTAATGAAAAAAAATATTTATTTTAGTCATTATTATTGAGTATATGAAACTATGCTTTATATTTACAAATGTTCAGTTTTACAACAAACATATTCAAACATATTCAACAAACATTACAAATGTTATATATATTCCTTAAGCTCACACACAATATAGTAGCAATTCAAATAATGAGAAACATTTAAGAATTTTATAATGTGGGAGCACAAAATAAAGAGATATTCTGGGGAAATGGTCTTCATCATATACAATGGCATGGACATTTGTTGGGAGTCAAATTCTGGGCCACAGGGGCGATTCATGGATAGAGGTTAGGAGTCAGATTTTAGCATGGACGTGGCATGATGGGTCTTCGTTGTTGTGGCAGTAAGATGCATACGGATAGCACAATAGTTCTATGTGTTGGGTCGACAATTTCCGATAAGGTTGAAAGGAAGCCAGTCGTCGGCAAGGAAGACATTGGGTACGGTTGTGGCTAGGTTGTCGTAAATGTTGTTAGCAATTTGGATTCTTGGACTGAGGTTGAGATTTCTGGGTTTTGCTAGAGATGTTATGACATTGTCTTTGCACATGTTGTGTCCGTGGCCCTGTTTTCCATGCTTTGCTTCAGCATTCGTACGTGTAGTAGATCATGAACCACAGAACAAGACGTGGTACGGTTGAGGGTGATGACGATGATTATGGTGTGAGAAACTCAAAGATTTGTTTAACATAATTGTCTTTCATCAACCTCCTTATTTGCCAAATTACCATCATCAAAAACAAAAGAATGTTTTTCAAAACATTTAACGGTTCTTCTTTCCTCGGTTCTAGAAACACATTCTAGGTTTTCTAAAAGATTAATGAACCTAAAATAAATACGTTATAAATTGGCTCAGAAGCGCAAGAAAACAGAGAATCTCTGTAAACTTAAAGAGAGAAATATTTCTTGTCTATGTCTTAACTCATACATGGGGGTAGCCTTTTATAGGCCAATGCAAGTAATAAAGAAATATAAATTGCAATGTGAAAATGATGAAAAGATGGTGGTTGAGGTAGCTGGCCATGTGCTGGAAAATGGCTAGCCATGTGCAAAGATGGTGGCATGAGCTGGTGATGTGCTGGAGATGAGCTGGAGATGAGCTGGAGATGCTTTCTGGTTCATTCTCCCCTGGTTGAAGGAGACTCGTCCTCGAGTCTAACACTTTCTTCATCGAAGTAAGGTGAAAGATCTGCAACATTGAATGTAGCGGAAACT